>OOBW01000051.1_pt1 | contig 129446 bp, 133 predicted proteins | sample 1671701 | NCBI WGS metagenome assembly OOBW01 (sample SAMN06348183, study PRJEB24527) | human gut metagenome | biome: human gut; feature: ankylosing spondylitis patient; material: feces | host: Homo sapiens | place: China | collected 2015-10 | reverse complement strand
ATAAATCATTGGGCTTGCAATCAGGGCAAAACTGTGGTATATACATTATACGAAACATTGCTTTAATGAACGTATTACCGTTCAATGACGTATAAAATGGAGGTGCTCGCCATGACCGCTGTGATCTATGCTCGCTATTCCTCGGACAACCAGCGTGAAGAATCCATCGAGGGCCAGATTCGTGAATGCACAGCCTATGCTGAGAAAAATGGCATCACTATCGTCAAGCACTACATTGACCGTGCTGTTTCTGCCAAGACGGACAACCGCCCGCAGTTCCAGCAGATGATTAAGGACAGCGACAAGAAGCTGTTTGACATGGTTCTGGTTTGGAAACTCGATCGCTTTGCCCGGAACCGTTACGACAGCGCACGGTACAAGACCCAGCTGAAGAAGAACGGTGTCAAACTTGTTTCGGCTACGGAAATCATCTCTGAAGGGCCGGAAGGCATCATTCTGGAATCGGTGCTGGAGGGCTATGCGGAATACTACTCTGCCGACCTTGCCGAGAAGGTCGTCCGTGGACAGACGGAGAACATCCTAAAAGGCCGCTGCAACGGTGGCCGTGGAACCTTTGGTTATACACTGGATTCGGAACGGAAGTTCCATATTGACCCTCTCACCTCGCCTTTTGTGCTGGAATCATTCAGAAAGTACCGGGACGGTCTTACGATGAAGGAGATCCGGGACTGGTTGAATGAAAACGGCATCAAGAACCCGGTGGGCGGTGCGTTTACTTATAACAGTGTCGAACATATGCTCAAGAATCGGCGGTACATCGGAGAACTGAAATTCCGGGATGTGGTCGTGCCGGATGCCATCCCGCCCATCATTCCGCTGGAACTGTTTGAGGATGTGCAGGAAAAGATTGCCAAAAACAAGAAAGCCCCTGCCCGAAGAAAGGCAGAGGATGATTACCTACTGACCACCAAGCTGCACTGTGGCTGCTGCGGTGCGCTGATGTTTGGCGAAAGCGGTACAAGCCGGACGGGCGAAGTTCATCGTTATTATAAATGTGCCACCGCCAAAAAGAGGAAGGGTTGCAAAAAGAAAACCGTCCGCAAACAGTGGCTGGAAGATCTGGTGGTCAACCAGACCATGCAGCTTGTCCGGGATGATGTCGCCATGGAATCCATCATCGCCAAGGTCATGGAGCTGCAAGACCGGGAGAACACCAATCTTCCCCTCTATGAAAAGCAGCTCCGGGATGCGGAATCGGGTATCCAGAATATGCTCAATGCGATTCAGGCTGGAATCCTCACCAGTTCCACCAAGGAACGATTGGAGCAGCTCGAAGAAACCAAGCGTGAGCTTGAAGCCCGCATTGCGGAGGAAAAGCTGGCAAAGCCCAAAATCAAAGAAGAATTTATCCGTTTCTGGTTGCTGCGGTTCCGTAAGCTGGACATGAGCCTGAAAGACCAGCGGCAGGCGCTGGTGGATACGTTTATCAATGCGATTTATCTGTATGATGATAAGGTTTTGATAACTTTTAATTATAAAGAAGGAACACAGACCGTGACCTTTGGAGAAGCGACAGAAGTCGCATCCGAGGGAAATGGTTCGGATTTGGATTGCTTTACTGCACCAAGAAAAACCAGTACACGTTGTGTACTGGTTTTTCTTTTTGTCTGCACGATGGAAGGGGCTCGAACAAGGCGGCGGCGCACAGCGCCGCAAGCAATCAGCCCAGTGCAACAACGACGACCGCAGCCTGCGGCTGAAACAGGGAGGAGTTGTTGGGGCCGCGTTCTGATTTTTCAAAGCCCTGCCAAGGGGCTGCGGAAAAATCAGCTAACGCAACCCGTTGCTGTTGCTTAGCCTGCGGGTCCCAATGGTTAGGAATGTCTACCGTGGAAGCTGTGGATCGAAAGATTTCATGGCTTTTTTGTTTTGTAAGCCATGGTTGCACGGTTTCTGCACGGTTTTTGCACGGTCGGTGTTATCCATGTCCGATGATGTAGGGCGCTGTATTGCATTGCAATCAGTGCCCTTTTTTGCATCAGGTGAGCAGTGCCAGGCGGAGTTTTGCCTTCATTTCCGGGTCGGCATCCTTGAGCAACTCCAAAAGAGCCGTCATGGAGATGGTGGGTTTGCCTGCGGCGGGTACAGCCTGCGGGCTGGTAGCGTCGGGCTTGGCATAGAAGCCGCTTTCAAACTTCTTGCCCAGCTCCACACGGGAGGACTGCTGGATATGGGCGTAGGTGTTCACCAGCATATCCGCACTGGCGTGTCCTGTGGTTCCCTGCACCGCCTTGATGTCACCGCCGGAGATCATCAACTGGTAGGTGGCACTGGAATGCCGCAGACCGTGAAAGACGATGCGGGGAAACTCCGGGTGTGCATAGAATCAATCACTCAATCAGCCAAGTTTCTTGCAAAATCAAAAAGACTACTACAAAGGGGTTATGTTCTGTGTTATAATTGCTTTACAGCGTTGAAAAGGAGGAATCTGAAAAATGGAAATTCTAGGAGTGCTTCTTGCGTTTGTCGGTTTTGCGCTTGGAATATATGAAATAATCAATATGCTTAGAGGAAAAGAAAACAAAAGAGTATTGTGTGGCGTAGCGATAGCATATCTTGGCTACGGTGTGTGCTATTCAGTGTCTCAGAAAGATTTGAGGCATTTTGGCGTTGCATTTTTGTTTGGGTTGATTTTTTATGCAATAAAAGTCCTGTGCGGTTTCTTAAGAATGGTGGCTAAACATGAAAAGCGTAGTTTTAGGAAAAATTTAATAGTGTTAGCAGTTCTGCTGGTGGGTTTTATTGCCGGAATGATGCTCCCATATGATAAGGCAGAAGAAGCTAAAAGAGTCGCAGAATCAGACGCTAGGGTGATGGAAAAAGCGGCAGTATCAGAACAAGTGGCAAATAGCAGAGTTGAAAGTGAAGCAACGACAAGCAGAGAAGCAGAATCGCAGCAGACTGCGGAAGAAACAATCGCAGAATCTGATGCAATTGAAAAATCCTCTTCGATCATTGCTTCTTCAACGGATGAAAGTAAAGAAATTAAGTCTTTTTTGAAGCGGAACAAAGAAGCAACCGAAACATTTGCTAAAAACTTAAAAGCGGCACTTCCGCTTGCAGGCCTTGATTATACACTGGATGATGTGAATTGGCTAGAACAGACCGATGATTGGGCTGCTGGTAGCCGATACAATGCACAGATTAACGGAAAGATATATATTCAGATAGCCACGATTAATGATGAAATCTATTCAATTAAGAATACCAAAAATGGAGCAACAGATGATTTTCTTTACAAGAACGAAGATTTGAAGCCTGATGCTGGAGATGTATCCGATGGCTCTATTCTGTTGACTGATGGTGAACTGGGCGATTACGGAAAAGAAGCGACTACTAAGAGCGGCTATAAATATGTTCGGTACACAGTTCCCACTGGAAATTATACCGTCGAAAACAAAGCAAAGCAGTCCTCCATTTTTGTTGTGTCTGATTCCAACTCTGACGATGTAAGTGCATCCCTTCAATTATCAAGCAATGGTGAAAAGGCAAGATTAACGATCAAGGACGGTTACCACATTGAATTGTCCATGTATGCACAGATTCTTTTGATGCCTGAACAATAAGGAAGAAACGAGTGCATTAGAGTGATGGAGTAAAGCGTTGCGGAGGATGGTATATGGAATTCATAAAGCAGTGTAGTACCTGTGACTTCAATTTTTCAGGAAAATGTGGCATCAGCGGGAATATGATTCCTGATATTACTCAATCATGTAGTGATTGGGAAGAAAGTCAGGACTACTATGCGGTAATGTATCAAAATGCGCCTTGGTATATCCGAAATCCATATGACGAAAACCCATCTGTAAATTTGGGAGAGCTTTTGGAAATGGACTCCAAGGGCGAAGCAATTACCGTTAATATTTTTGATGCTATAAAGGAATTCTACGGCTTGACACTTGTTGATCTTGCAGTTCTTTTTAGGGAAAACTTTGGCGTGATGTATTATGCGCGTAATGTGCGTATTACGGACAGGCGTGCATATCAGTTTGCAAGTACACTTCGTCTTCCAGTGGAATTGTTCAAAAATACAACTACAGATGATTTTGATCAAATTGAATTTGGCAAGAAACTCTTTCTTAAAAATAATGACATAGAAGAAATCCGTAATGCAATGCCGGATTGGAAAGCACGATTGGCAAAAATGTTAGCACGGCTCTATTTGAGATGCCCGATGGACACGGCAAAAGAACTATCCAGAATGGATCGCTTTTATTGGAGCAGGGGCGATAATATGGATCGGCTGAATGCAACCGAACGGCTGTTTGTTTCTGCAGCGGAAAAACGGATTAGAAATGAGTCGCATCCAATTCTATTGGGAGTAAGTTATTCTTTGGATAACAAAACGGCATCACATTTTAATCTACGACAAAGTCGTAGTGGAAGATATGATTGAGGAGGCGATATTCTCATCATGGACACATTAAACGCGATTGTGACAATCGCTATTTCTTTGGCATCACTAATTGTAGCGATTGCGGCTTTACATGTTGCTAAACAAAGTATTGAAGTGGGATTATACCCAATGCGAAAAGAAGTAATGAAAAAGTTCCGTGAAGAAAAATATGATGATATATTTTTTGATGTGGCGGCTTTGTTTGGCTCAAAAATTTCAGATGATTTTATGGTAATGGGAATGTATTATGACCGTTATCAAGAATATGTGAAAAGTTGTAAAGAATATATAGGGTATATAAAAAGAGATAAGCCGGAAGTTTATAATGAGTGTGTGGAACAATTTCAGAATATTCCATTAAAAGACGATGATAAAGAAGGACAACTAGAAATATTCAGGTTATGTGCGGATTATAGACCTAAAATAAAAAATAAGCTCGACAATAAACTGCTAAATTATGAGGAAATCGTTGACAATATAATAAGGTATAACAGAAAATATTTGGAGTGCAGACTTCAAGTTTCTATGTCAATGCAAAACCGATTAAATAAAAGCATTTCTTTTGGATTTGGAAATTGGTATCAGAGAAATTTGAAACATTATATAAAACCGATATTTAGAAAAAATAAAAATGTCGCATATTGGTGGATTGAAAAATCTAGTAAATAATTTTTCAAGAAAGGAGGTCCCAACCATGACCGAACAAGCACTCCGCAAAATGATTGCTGCCGGGGAGAGCACCCAGCAGGAGCTGCCGTTTGAAGCAAAAACGGAAGGCTTATCTTTACGCTGGATTTTGCAAACAGCGAGCTTCCTGTAATGCTCTTCCGGCTGGTACCCCAGACCACTGTCCTCTGAGCGCTTTTGCAGCGCACGGACAATAAACCGCAAAATGCCCGCCCATCTGTGGAAAACCACGGTGGGCGGGCATTTTTTGAAGGAGGTAAAGGGTAAATAAGGATGGAGAACTATTTTGACGCTTGCCCCGGGGTGCAGGACCCGGGCCGGTGGGCGATACCCTGAGCCTGACCATCACCCGGCGGGGAAAGGAAGCCGGGGTGAAGAAACGATTCGTGACCGGTCTGGTGCGGCGGGGCATCGTCCCGGCGGTCGTGGAAGACGAAACCCTTACAGCCGGCCTTCTTCCAGCATCCGGCGCACCTCGTGCAGGCTGGCGCACTCGGCGGTGTACAGGCGGCGCATCTCGTCGTCCGGCTGGGCAAGGTCCGGCACCATCACGGTCACAAAACCGCCGGCGGCCCCGGCGCGCACGCCGTTGTAGCTGTCCTCCAGCACCAGGGTGTGTTCCGGTGCGGTGCCCAGCATCTCGGCGGCCCGGTAGAAGATCTCCGGGTCCGGCTTGGAGCTGACGAACTGCTCCCCGCTGATGACGGCCTTGAAGTAGTGGGTCAGGCCCCAGCCGTCCAGATGATGCCGGATGGAGGCCATGCGGCTGGACGAGGCCACCACCATGGGGATGTGCCGCTGCTCCAGCCAGGCCAGGATCTCGTCCAGGCCGGGCTTTTTGGGCGGCGGGGCCTGAAAGGCCGTCTCACCCTGCTCATGCAGGGCCTCGATGATGCGGTCGGGGTCGCAGTCCGGCCCGTAGAACCGGCGCAGCACCGCCCGCATGGAGTCGCCTGCGGTGCCGCGGGCGGCTTCGTCCAGCCCCTCCTTATAAGAAAGGCCCAGCCCGGCCAGTGCGGGTTCCCACAGGGTGGCCCAGATGCGCTCGGTGTCGAACATCAGGCCATCCATATCAAAAATGACGCCCTGGATCATAAAACAAAACTCCTTTCCGGGTCAAAAACACGGTTTGTACCCCTATTGTATCATTTTTTTAGCAGTTTGCACATACATCTGCTCATAATTTGGCGCAACTTACCCGGCCCAAAGATGAAAGATTTTGCGATTCCTTGCAAAAGCTGGTCATCCTATTATAATAGAAAACAACATTCGGCGTTTCGGGCGCAGGAACTGTGCAGCGCCCGTGATCAGGAAAGAGGGAAATTTATCATGTTGGATATCAAGATCACCCGTACCACTTCTCCCAAGGAGAAGCCGGACGAGAACAACCTGGGCTTTGGCAAGAAGTTCACCGACCATATGTTCGTGATGGACTACACCGAGGGCGAGGGCTGGCACGATGCCCGCATCGTCCCCTACGGCCCCTTTGAGCTGGACCCGGCTACCGTCGTGTTCCACTATGCTCAGGAGATCTTCGAGGGCATGAAGGCTTACCGGACTGCGGATGACACCGTCCAACTGTTCCGCCCGGACTGCAACGCAAAGCGTTTCCAGGATTCCGCCGACCGTCTGTGCATCCCCAAGATCCCCGTGGAAGATTACATCCAGGCTGTGGAGACTCTGGTGGATGTGGACCGTGACTGGGTGCCCCACACCGATGGTGCTTCCCTGTACATCCGTCCCTTCGTGTTTGCAAACGATGTGGGCCTGGGCGTGCACGCTTCCAAGCACTATATCTTCTGCATCATCGCTGCTCCGTCGGGCGCTTACTACGCCGAGGGCATCAACCCCGTGCGCATCTATGTGGAAGACGAGTACATCCGTGCCGCTCCCGGCCTGACCGGCTTCACCAAGTGCGGCGGCAACTACGCTGCTTCCATCAAGGCCGGTGAGCTGGCCGGGGAGCAGGGCTACGCACAGGTGCTGTGGCTGGACGGCGTCGAGAAGAAGTACGTCGAGGAAGTCGGCAGCATGAACATCATGTTCAAGATCGACGGCAAGGTCTACACTGCCGCCACCGTGGGCACCGTTCTGCCCGGCGTCACCCGCCGCAGCTGCATCGAGCTACTGAAGGACTGGGGCTACGAAGTCGTTGAGGGCAAGATCGCCATTGCCGACATCATGGCCGCTGCCCGCGAAGGCAAGCTGGAAGAGGTGTTCGGCACCGGCACCGCTGCCGTTGTGTCCCCCGTCAAGGAGCTGGTCTGGAAGGGCGAGCACGCTTACATCGGCGACGGCAAGATCGGCCCTGTCACCCAGAAGCTGTACGACACCATGACCGGGATGCAGTGGGGCAAGATCCCCGACACCAAGGGCTGGATCGTTCCGGTCGAGAAGAAGTATTGATATCCTCAATTCTCCATTCAGAATTTAGCAAGCGCCGCCAGGCATCCGCTCGGCGGCGTTTGCTGTATCATGGCGGCAGCCCTTCCGTCAAATTTCCGAAAATTTCCGGCGCAATTGCTTTCTTTCCTGCACAGTGTTAAACTGATTCCAGACAAAGGGCAGCCCTGCATAGCGGCGGGGTGCCTGTGCAGGAAAGATTGAGAGGGAAAAGCACCATGATCAAAAAATGGAGCGTGAGCTACCCGGCCGTCAACGGCACTGAGCAGCGCAGAGCGTACGTTTATCTGCCCACCATGTATGAGGCCGAGCCGGACCGCCGGTTCCCGGTGCTGTACATGTTCGACGGCCAGAACGTGTTTTTTGACGAAGATGCCACCTACGGCAAGAGCTGGGGCGTGGCCGATTATCTGGACTACACCGACACGCCGCTGATCGTGGCGGCGGTGGAGTGCAACGCAGGCCCCAACAATGAGCGTCTGGTGGAGTATTCGCCCTATCGGTTCGACGACCCCACCTACGGCCACTTCGACGGCAAGGGTCAGGCCACCATGAGCTGGTACATTCACCGGTTCAAACCCTTCATCGACCGCAGCTTCCGCACCCTGCCCGACCGGGAGCACACCTTCATCGGCGGCAGCAGCATGGGCGGCCTGATGAGCCTGTACGCCCTGCTGCAGTACAACGACACCTTCAGCCGGGCGGCGGCCCTGTCGCCCTCCATCTGGGTGGCTCCGGACAAGCTGGCGGGCCTTGTGGGCCGGGCCAAGCTGGAGCCGGGCACCGTGCTGTACATGGATTACGGCTCCCGCGAGATGGGCAACCACGACGGCATGCGCTGCGGCTTTGCGGAGATGTGCAGCAAGGTGCTCACCCGCGGCATCCACCTCACCAGCCGCATCGTGCCCGGCGGCACCCACAGCGAAGCCAGCTGGGAAAAGCAGCTGCCCTTCGTGTTCCATACGCTGATGTACGAGCTGGAGGAAGCGTAAAAGCCTTCCCCCAAGGGGGAAGCCTGAATCAAGAAGGAGGAACCACTATGGAAATGCAGTATTTCAAGGATTACAGCCCCGCCCTTGGCCGGGATATGGAGTGCAAGATCTACGGCCATGCAGGCCGCCCCATGCTGTACATCCCCTGTCAGGACGGCCGGTTCTTTGACTTTGAGGACTTCCACATGGCCGACACCCTGGCCCCGTGGATCGAGTCCGGCCAGATCATGGTGCTTTCCATCGACACGCTGGACAAGGAGACCTGGTCCGACACCAACGGCGACCCCTACTGGCGCATCCGCCGCTATGAGCAGTGGCTGCACTACATCGTGGACGAGGCCGTGCCCAAGATCCGCTGCCTGTCCCAGGAGCGCAACGGCTGGGACGACCTGCCCGGCGTCATCGCCTTTGGCTGCAGTCTGGGTGCCACCCACGCAGTCAACCTGTATCTGCGCCGACCGGACATCTTCTGCGGCTGTCTGGCGCTCAGCGGCATCTACACCGCCCACTATGGCTTCGGCGACTACATGGACGAGCTGGTGTACCAGAACTCTCCCGTGGACTATATGCGGAACTTCCCCACCGACCACCCCTATATGGAGCTGTACCGGAACCAGAAGGCGGTCATCTGCTGCGGTCAGGGCGCCTGGGAGCAGCCGGACACCACCTGGTACCTCAAGCGCATCTTCGAGGCCAAGGGCATCCCCGTGTGGGTGGACCTGTGGGGCCACGACGTCAAGCACGACTGGGACTGGTGGTATAAACAGGTCGTGTATTACATGCCGTATATCCTGGGACAGCAGTAAAGCGAAATGGGACGAACCCTCTCAGGCGCTTCGCACCAGCTCCCCCGAAAGGGGGAGCTTTTTGCAGTACCTTCCGGTAAAGCGTCAGAAGCTCGCCCTTCGGGAGAGCTGGCAGCGCCGCAGGTGTTGACTGAGAGGGTTTCGTTTTTATAGAGGAAAGAGGAAAATCATGAAGAATTTTATTTTTATCTCGCCGAACTTCCCCACCAACTACTGGCAGTTCTGCCGGGAGCTGAAGAACGACGGCATGAACGTGCTGGGCATCGGCGACCAGCCCTACGATGAGCTGAAGCCGGAGCTGAAGGACAGCCTGAACGAATACTACAAGGTGAACAGCCTGGAAAATTACGACGAGGTCTACCGCGCCGTGGCCTTCCTCACCTTCAAGCATGGCCGCATCGACTGGCTGGAGTCCAACAATGAATACTGGCTGGAGCGGGACGCTGCCCTGCGCACCGATTTCCACATCACTTCCGGCTTCCAGACCTCGGATATGCCCTGCATCAAGTACAAGAGCAAGATGAAGGAGTATTACCAGAAGGCCGGCATCGCCACCGCCCGCTATCACATGGTGGACGATCTGGCAGGCTGCAAAAAGTTCATTGCCGAGGTGGGCTACCCGGTGGTGGTCAAGCCGGACAACGGCGTGGGCGCTTCCGATACCCACCGCCTTTCTACCGACAAGGAGCTGGAGGCCTTTCTGGCCTACAAGGCCAAGGAGCACCCGGATGTTGCCTACATCATGGAGGAGTTCGTGCGCGCCGAGGTGAACAGCTACGACGCCATCATCGACGGCAGCGGCAACCCCATCTTTGAGGCCGGCAACGTCAGCCCCATGTCCATCATGGACATCGTGAACAACGACGACAACTCCATCTACTACATCATCAAGGACCTGCCCGAGGACACCCGCGCCGCAGGCCGTGCCGCCGTCAAGAGCTTTGGGGTGAAGAGCCGCTTTGTCCACTTTGAGTTCTTCCGCATGACCGAGGATCAGGCCAGCATGGGCAAAAAGGGCCAGATCGTGGCACTGGAAGTCAACATGCGCCCCTGCGGCGGCTTTACCCCGGATATGATCAACTTTGCCCGCTCCACCAACGTGTACAAGATCTGGGCCGATATGATCGCCTTTGGCGGCACCGATCTGCCGGTGGGCGAGCACTTCTACTGTGCCTTTGCCGGCCGCCGCGACGGCAAACACTTTGTGTACAGCCACGAGCAGATCATGCAGAAGTATCAGGACAACATGCGCATGGTGGACCGCATCCCCGACGCACTGTCCGGTGCCATGGGCAACCAGATGTATGTGGCGAACTTCTCCACCCGCGAGGGGATGGAGCAGTTCTACTCGGACGTGCTGGCCGTGACCGACGACACCAACACCGCCGCACAGGCCGAGCTGGCACAGGTGCTGGCCCTGGGTGAGCCCGACGCTGCCCCGGCTGCTCCTGCCGCAAAGCCCGCCCGCAAGGCACGCAAGTAATTCCCGCATAAACGACAAAAAGCAGCCCGCCTCCGGGGAAACTCCGGCGGCGGGCTTTGTTGTCCCCTGCGCCAAAGTGTGGTATACTGGACCGGAAAAAACAAAAAATGAGGTATCATCTATGAAAATTCCTGCAAACGGCTTTACCCATGCCGGCAAGTTCCACGCCGACGATGTGTTTGCCACGGCGCTGCTGCAGATCCTGCGGCCGGACATCAGGATCACCCGCGGCTTTACCGTGCCCGATGACTTTGACGGCATCGTGTACGACATCGGCTTTGGCATGTTCGACCACCATCAGGAGCCGCGGGAGTACCGCGCCAACGGCGTGCCCTATGCGGCCTTCGGCCTGCTGTGGCGGGTGCTGGGCCCCGGCCTTGTGGGTGAGCGGCAGGCCCGGCTCATCGACGAGAACTTCATCCAGCCGCTGGATCTGAACGACAACACCGGCGAGCAGAACAGCCTGTGTGACGCCATCGGCTTCTTCAACCCCGTGTGGGACTCCAAGGAGGATCAGGACGCCTGCTTTTTCCAGGCTGTGGCGGTGGCAAAGCAGATCCTGGAGCACCAGATCGACGCCGCCAACGCCGTGAACCGTGCCGACGAAAAGGTGCAGCAGGCCTACCGGAACTCCCGCGACGGCATCGTGGTGCTGCCCTGCTATCTGCCCTGGAAAAACGGCCTGTACAAGACCGACGCCCTGTTTGTGGTGTACCCCAGCCAGCGTGGCGGGTGGAGCGCCCAGTGCGTCACCGACCACAAGACCAAGCGCTCCAAGCTGCCCTTCCCCCAGAGCTGGGCCGGCCAGCCGCAGGAGGTCATCGAGCAGAAGAGCGGCATCCCCGGCATCAGCTTCTGCCACGCAAGCCGCTTCCTCATCACGGCCAAGGACAAGGATACCGCCATTGCCGCCTGCCGTCAGGTGCTGCGCAACAATGGCCGCATCTGACCGCACGGTGCGGCCCAAGGCCGCCTTTGTGTATATGGTGCGCTGCACCGGCGGCCAGCTGTACACCGGTTGGACCAACGACCCCGCCGCCCGCCTGCGGGCCCACCGCAGCGGCAAAGGGGCCCGCTACACCCGCGCCCACGGGGCCGAGGGTTTTGCCTATCTGGAGCGATGCGCCGACCGCTGTGCCGCCCTGCGCCGGGAAGCCGCCCTCAAAAAGCTGCCCAAGGCGCAAAAGGAGCTTTTGTGCACGGCGTGGCAGGCCGCAGGACGCCCCTTTGCGGAGCACGGCGCGGGCAGTGCCGGTTAAATCCCGTCCAAAATTGTAAATTCTGGACGCAATATTGCCTTTTGGCTTGATTTGTGTTGCAATTTTGTTAGAATTGTGATAGACATAAAGTGTGAACGTGTCTGTTTTCAGGGGCGGCAGGCAAAGCCTGACACCCTGCAACAATTAAAGGAGGATGGAACGTGAGAAAAATCAACAAACTGGGCAGACGTGCGGCCGCTCTGGTGCTGGCCGTTGGTCTTACCCTGTCCACGGCGGCTCCCGTGCTGGCGGCGGACGCCGACGAGGTGCAGACCCCTGCAGCCCAGACCGAGCAGCAGGAAACCGACACGGAGGCTGACGAGGCCGACGTCGATACCGAGGCCGACGAGGCCGCTGCCCTGCCGGAACTGTCCGAGGACCGGGAGGTGGCAGAGGAGGACGAGGCCGTTGCCCTGCCGGAACTGTCTGAGGACCGGGAAGTGGCAGAGGAGGACGAGGCCGCTGCCCTGCCGGAGCTGGACGAGGATTGGGCTGTAGACGAGGCTGCCTTATTAAAGGGACATAAGCATAAATGGAAGAAAGAAAAAACAGTTGCCCCTACTTGCACGGAGCAGGGATATACCGTTTACAAGTGTGAGTATAACATCTTCGGAATCGGCTGCACGGAAACAAAAAAAGCTGATTTCGTCTCTGCCCTGGGCCACGATATGAGCGACTGGATCGTGGTGAAGGCTACCTGCACCACTGCCGGAGAAAAGTACAAGGTCTGCCAGCGCAGCGGCTGCAACCACAAGGTGGTAGAGGAAGGCTATGCAGAAGCCCACCCTGCCCTGGACCACGATTTTGAGGGCGCAGAGTGGGTCATTGAAGCTCCCACCTGCACCACCCCCGGCAAGCGCTATCAGGTGTGCAAGCGGGATGGCTGCGGCCAGAAGAACTTTGACGAGACCTATGCAAAAGAGCATCCGGCTCTGGGCCATGTCTGGGGCAAGTATGTAGACGACGACAAGCCCGGCTGCCAGCAGCAGACCGAGACGGCCCACTGCACCCGGGAGGGCTGCACCGCTACGGACACGGAAGACCGGGCCAACTTTGGCCCCGGCGGCAACCCCCTGCCCCACAAGTACACCACTTATAAGGGCCTCGATGAGATTCTGGGCGTTCCCACCAAGTACAAGAGCACCTGCGACTATGGCTGCGGCACTACCAAGGAATTTGGCGCACTCGACAAGGACGTGGTGGTAGATAAGACTACCCAGGGGGCCATGGACACTGTGAAGGTGGACGACATGACCGCTGACGAGCGTGCCAACCAGATCATCGACGACGCCCTGAAGGCTGCCCAGGAGGCAGTAAAGCAGGCCAAGACCAAGAAAGAAGCCATTGCGGCCCTGGACCAGATCTCTGCTACGGTAAAGAGCGAGCTGTCCAGTATGAAGATCAGTGTAGGCAAGCTGAACAAGGATGTGAGTATCGACCCGAAGGACCTGGAAAACATCCTGAAGCCTCTGGATACTACCATTGACAGCCTGAAGGGTAGCCTGGACGACAGCTTCCTGTCCCAGGAGACCATTACCAGCCTGGTGAACAAGCTGGCTACCGATGTGCCTGCCAGCACCGCACCGGAGACCGGCATCAAAAAGCTGATCTACAATACGGTGTACGATGCCATTTATAACCTCACCGCAAAGGACGACGAGAAAAAGACCACCGACAGTATGCCGGATGTGAAGAACATGGTGCTGCAGCTGGTCAGCGACGTGGCGAAAAGTGACGAGGGCTGGAATACCCTGACCGACGCCCTGGTGGACGACGCTGTGGAGCTGGCCCTGGACGAGGTCATGAAGGATAAGAAATACGCCATGCTGCTGAAGACCAAGCTGGGTGCCTCCACCGTGGAGGAAGTCCGGGCCGAGGTCAAAAAGCAGCTGGTCAACGACCCCACCTTTATGAACAGCGTCCGTGCCCAGGTCAAGACGGCTGCCGACGAGGCCTCTAAGGGGGTCAGCCAGGGCTGGTCCGACCAGAAGGTGCTGGACCGTCTGCAGGCCAATCTGCTGCCCATCAGCGGCCTGGTGGCCAATAAGATCGACGAGCTGGGCAGCAGTGCCGGCAATATCGCCGATAACAAGGTGGACGATACCGTCCACAAGTTCCTGCCCGGCAAGCTGGGAGACTGGGTCAGCGATAAGGTGGGCAACAAGGTCAACAACATTGTCCAGAACAAGGTCAATGATCTGGGCGGCCAGGTCACCGACCTCATTGATTCCTTTATCAAGCAGTTCACCTGCGGTAAGCACGAGTATGGTGATTTCGAGATCCTGAAGAACCCCACCTGCACTGAGAAGGGCCAGAAGGGCAAGATCTGCAAGAAGTGCGGTAAGATCACCGAAAAGACGGACATCGACGCAGCCGGCCATACCCCGGTGACCGACCCCGCTGTGGCTCCCACCGAGACCACCGACGGCCTGACCGAGGGCAGCCACTGCGGCGTCTGCGGTGCCGTGCTCCGGGCTCAGGAAGTCATCCCCATGCTGGACCCCACCATTGATCCCTGGTTCAGCCGTGCCGCCACCACCGAGGCCGACGCCAAGGCTGCCGGTTACGACAGCGTGGACGCTGCCAATGCCGCTCTGGACGCAGCCCTCACCGCTGCAGGCTTTGACCCGGCCAATGCCGAGCACTTCACCGTGCAGGTCAACAGCAGCATCGGCGTGCTGCCCAACGACCGCTACCCGGAGGATGGCGTTGCCTGCAAGCTCACCCTGCCCCAGGCCACCAAGGGCCAGATGGCACAGGAGTACTACCTGGTGCAGATGTGCACTGCCGATGGCCGGTTCCGCAAGGCTGGTGACATCATCGTCACCCCGGTGCGGATGGATACCTACGATAAGAACGGCCTGAAGTTCACCGCTTACAGCCAGTCCATCGTGGCTCTGGCCTGGAAGCCCCTGTACTAAGGCCCTGTGCAACAAATACCCCTGATATGACCGCAAGGAGCGGCTCCCAAAAACGGGAGCCGCTCCCTTTTTGTGTGCGGAAGAAACTCCTTCCGTCAAAGCCTGACGGCTTTGCCAGCTCCCTCAATGAGGGAGCCTTGCCCTCTCCGTCACGCCGACGGCGGCACCGACCCCTGAACCGGAACTGACCCTGAGCGCCGCCCGGCACACTGCCCGGCGGCGCTCGTCTGCGTTTTGGGCGGCCTGCCCAAAAGGCCCGGCAGACTGCATGAGAATATACACCTGAATTGCATGATATGCGAATATATTCTCTTAAAATTGTATAAAGATGCAATTTGAACCAAAACGCCGTGCAAAGCCGCCCAAGGTTTGGCGGTTTTTGTCATTGACGAAAAAGCCGCATGGTGTATAATAAAACCATCCAAAGCGAACCGCAGATAGAGGGTGCAAGAGGGATGCTTGCATCAGGGAACAAAAGTGTATTTTTATAAAGGAGCGTTCATTATGAAAAAGGAAAACATCAAGAAAGTCGTTCTGGCATACTCCGGCGGTCTGGACACCTCCATCATCATTCCCTGGCTGAAGGAAAACTACAACAACTGCGAGGTCATCGCCGTTTCCGGTGATGTGGGCCAGGGCACCGAGCTGGACGGTCTGGAAGAGAAGGCCAAGGCGACCGGCGCTTCCAAGCTGTATGTGCTGGACCTGAAGAAGGACTTTGTGGAGAACTACATCTTCCCCACCCTGAAGTTCGGCGCCAAGTACGAGGACTACCTGCTGGGCACCAGCTTTGCACGTCCCTGCATCGCCAAGGCTCTGGCCGACATCGCCATCAAGGAAGGCGCGGACGCCATCTGCCACGGCTGCACCGGCAAGGGCAACGACCAGGTGCGTTTTGAGTTGACCCTGAAGGCCCTGTGCCCCGATATGGCCATCATTGCTCCGTGGCGTGAGTGGGACATCAAGAGCCGTGACGAAGAGATCGACTACGCCGAGGCTCACCACATCCCCCTGAAGATCAACCGTGAGACCAACTACTCCAAGGACAAGAACCTGTGGCACCTGAGCCACGAGGGTCTGGATCTGGAGTGCCCCGCCAACGAGCCCCAGTACAACAAGCCCGGCTTCCTGGAGCTGGGTGTCAGCCCGGAGCAGGCTCCCGACACCCCGACTTATGTGACCATCCACTTTGAGAAGGGCATCCCCACCGCCGTGGACGGCAAGGAAATGGGCGCTGTGGAGCTGGTGGAGTACCTGAACCAGCTGGGCGGCGCCAACGGCATCGGCCTGCTGGACATCGTTGAGAACCGTCTGGTCGGCATGAAGAGCCGCGGCGTGTACGAGACTCCCGGCGGTGCCATCCTGTACAAGGCCATCAACGTGCTGGAGACCATCACCCTGGACAAGGAGAGCTCTCACTTCAAGGCACAGCTGGCCCAGAAGTACGCCGACATCGTCTACAACGGCCAGTGGTTCACCCCGCTGCGTGAGGCTCTGGACGCTTTCGCCGACAGCCTGGAAAAGACCGTGACCGGCGATGTGAAGCTGAAACTGTACAAGGGCAACATGATCAACGCCGGCGTCACCTCTCCGTACACCCTGTACGACGAGCAGACCGCTTCCTTCGGCGAGGATGATGATTACAACCAGGCAGATTCCGCCGGCTTCATCAACCTGTTCGGCCTGTCCATCAAGGAGCGCGCAAAGCTGAGCAAGAACTGGCCCGAGATCCAGTAAACATTCGGCAATAACATCTTCCCTTCTGCGTGTTTTCACACTTTCACGCAGAAGTTTCATCCAACCGGCATCGTTGCCGGCGGCACCGCCGCGGGAGCGTTTTCCCCTGCGGCGGCTTTGCCGTTTTTATAAGGAATTAACCCTCTCAGTCAAAACCTGACGGTTTTGCCAGCTCTCCCGAAGGGCGAGCTTTGTGCATGGTACGGAAAAGCTGAAAAAGCTCCCCCTTTCGGGGGAGCTGGCGAGCGAATGCGAGACTGAGAGGGTTCGGATAATCAAGGAGCAAACTATGGCAGAACAACTCTGGAAGGGCCGCTTTTCCAAGGCGGTGGACTCCCGCGTGAACGACTTCAACTCCTCCATCCGGTTCGACCAGCGCATGATCGCGCAGGATATGCGCGGCAGCGGTGTGCACGCCGCCATGCTGGCTAAGCAGGGCATCATCTCGGAGAAGGATTGTGAGGATATCCTCAACGGTCTGGCCTCCATCGCGGATGACCTGGCCTCCGGCAAGCTGGAGATCGACCCCAACGCCGAGGATGTGCACACCTTTGTGGAGCAGACCCTCACCGCCCGCATCGGCGATGCCGGCAAGCGCCTGCACACCGGCCGCAGCCGCAACGATCAGGTGGCACTGGACATCCGCCTGACCCTGCGGGACTACAGCCACACCCTGCAGGCCTACATCGTGGAGCTCATCAAGGTCATCTGCAGGAAGGCCAGCGAGAACACCACCGCCGTCATGCCCGGCTATACCCACCTGCAGCGCGCCCAGCCCATCACCTTCGGCCATGCGCTCATGGCCTACGCTTCCATGCTGCTGCGGGACCTGCAGCGTTTTGAGGACGCCACCGCCCGCATGGACGCCCAGTGCCCCCTGGGCTCCGGCGCACTGGCCGGTACCACCTACCCGCTGGACCGCCAGTTTACCGCCGAGAAGCTGGGCTTTGCAGCCCCCTGCGCCAACAGCCTGGACGGGGTATCCGACCGTGATTTCTGCATCGAGCTGGCCAACGCCATCTCCATTTGCATGATGCACCTGTCCCGCCTTTCTGAGGAAATTATCCTGTGGTGCAGCTGGGAGTTCAAGTTCATTGAGCTGGATGACGCGTTCACCACTGGTTCGTCCATCATGCCCCAGAAGAAGAACCCCGACGTTACCGAGCTCATCCGCGGCAAGACCGGCCGCGTCTACGGCGACCTGAACACCCTGCTGGTCATGATGAAGGGCATCCCGCTGGCTTACAACAAGGACATGCAGGAAGACAAGGAAGCCATCTTTGACGCCGTGGACACGCTGGAACTGTGCCTGAAAACGGTGACCCCCATGCTGGACACCATGAAAACCATCCCGGCCAACATGCGCCGCGCCGCTGCGAAGGGCTTTATCAATGCCACCGACTGCGCCGACTACCTCACCAAGAAGGGCATGCCCTTCCGGGATGCCTACAAGCTCACCGGCTGCATGGTGTCGGACTGCATTGCCAAGGACAAGACGCTGGAGGAACTGACCCTGGACGAGTTCAAGGGCTACAGCGGCCTGTTCGAGGGCGATATTTACGAAGCCATTGATCTGGTCAAGTGCTGCGAGGGCCGCACCAGCTACGGCGGCCCCAGCGAAGCCAGCGTGAAGAACCAGATCGCACTGGCGGCTGCACAGCTGACCGCCTGGGAGGAAAAGAACGCATGAGTGTAAAAGTATTCATTGACGGCTCCTCCGGCACCACCGGCCTGCGCATCGCCGACCGGCTGGCTGCACGCCCGGAGATCGAGCTGCTGTCCATCTCGGCTGAGGGCCGCAAGGACGTGAACGAGCGGGCAAAGGTCATCAACTCGGCGGACCTTGCCTTCCTCTGCCTGCCGGATGCGGCTTCCAGAGAGGTCATGCCCCTGCTGCGCCCGGACGTGAAGGTGCTGGACACCTCCACCGCCTTCCGCACCGATGCCGCCTGGGACTACGGCTTCCCGGAGCTGAAGGGCCAGAAGGAAAAGATCAAGAATTCCGATCGTGTGGCGGTGCCCGGCTGCTATGCCAGCGGCTTTATCAGCATCGCCCGCCCGCTGGTGGAGCTGAGGCTGGCCCCGAAGGACTATCCCTTCAGCTGCACCGGCATTTCCGGCTATTCCGGCGGCGGCAAGAAGATGATCGCCGAGTATGAGAGCGCCGACCGCCCGGCCCACAGCAAGCTGGATGCACCCAAGAGCTACGGCCTGAGCCTTGCCCACAAGCATCTGCCGGAGATGAAGGAGATCAGCGGGCTGGCTCATACGCCCATGTTCGTGCCGGTGGTGTGCGATTACTACAGTGGGATGCAGGTGCTGGTGCCGCTGGACCTGACCGTGGCCGGTACCACCGCCGAAGCCGTGGCCGCCGGTCTGGCAGACTACTACAAGGATGCCGCCACCGTGAAGGTGCACGCCCTGAACGAACCTCTGCCGGAAAACGGCCTGTACTCCAACGCCATGGCCGGCACCGACCGCATGGAGCTGTACCTGACCGTGAACGCCGCAGGTGACCAGATGATGCTGGTGTCCCTGTTCGACAATCTGGGCAAGGGCTCTTCCGGCGCAGCGGTCCAGTGCATGAACCTGATGCTGGGCCTGCCGGAGACCCAGGGGTTGGAATAAAAAACTCCCTTCGTCTGCTCACGGTGTTCGCATCCACCTCCCTCAAAGAGGGAGGCTTTTGCAGCTGATGGTTACGCAAAGGCTCCCTCCATGAGGGAGCTGGCACGGCGAATGCTGTGACTGAGGGAGTGTTTGTGGGAAAGGAGAATCTTTATGCAGTATAAAGAAGTTACGGGCGGCATCTGTGCGCCCAAGGGTTTTGCAGCGGCTGGCGTGCATTGCGGCATCCGTGCAAATCATACCGAAAAATACGACCTGGCACTCATCAAGGCCGATGTGCGCTGTGCCGCCGCCGGTGTGTACACCACCAATAAGGTGTGCGGCGCACCCATCAAGGTGGACCGCGCCCATCTGGCCGACGGCTATGCCCAGGCCATCGTGGTGAACAGCGGCAACGCCAACACCTGCGCCGCCAACGGCGTGGCGCTGGCCGAGGAATGCTGTGAGCTGGTGGGCAAGGCGCTAGACATCGACGCCATGGACGTTCTGCCCGCTTCCACCGGTGTCATAGGCCAGCCCATGGTCATCGACCCGTTTGCCCGGGGCATCCCTGCCGCCGCCGCCAAGCTGGCCGCCACCGAGCAGGGCAGCACCGATGCCGCTACCGCCATCATGACCACCGATACCCATAAAAAGGAGTACGCCATCCAGTTCGAGCTGGGCGGCAAGATGTGCACCGTGGGTGCCATCGGCAAGGGCAGCGGCATGATCGCCCCCAACATGGCCACCATGCTGGCCTTCTACACCACCGACGCGGCGGTGTCCCCCGTCCTGCTGGAAAAGGCCCTCAAGACCGTGGTGCCCGGCACCTACAACCAGATGAGCGTGGATCTGGACACCTCCACGAATGATACCCTCATCATCATGGCTTCCGGCCTTGCCGGGAATCCGGAGATCTGCGAGGAAAACGAGGATTATCATGCCTTTGTGGCGGCCCTGACCGCCATTGCAGAGCACATGTGCGCGGAGCACGCCGGTGACGGTGAGGGCGCTACCCACCTCATCACCTGCGAGGTGACCCACGCTCCCGACCTGAAAACTGCCCGTGCGGTGAGCCGCAGCGTGGTGTGCTCCAACCTGTTCAAGGCGGCGGTCTTTGGCCGCGACGCCAACTGGGGCCGCATCCTGTGCGCCATCGGCTACACCCCCGGCGATTTCTCCATCGACAAGGTGTGCGTCTGGCTGTCCAGCGCCGCCGGTGAGGTGTATGTGTGCGAGAATGCTGCCTACCACCCCTACAGCGAGGAGGAGGCCGCCAAGGTGCTGGCTGAACACGACGTGCTGGTCAAGGTGGATATGGGCACCGGTGACGCCAGCGCCAAGGCCTGGGGCTGTGACCTGACCTACGATTACGTCAAGATCAACGGCGATTACCGCACCTGATAGGAGCAGACACAGATGAAAAATGAAGAAATGGCGCGCCTGTTTTCCGAGGCCACCCCTTACATCCAGAAATATCACGGAAAGACCATGGTGGTGAAGTACGGCGGCAATGCCATGATCAACGAAGAACTCAAGAACGCCGTCATGAACGATCTGGTCACCCTTACCCTGCTGGGCGTGCGGGTGGTGCTGGTGCACGGCGGCGGCCCGGCTATCAATGAGATGCTCAAGAAGGTGGGCGTGGAGAGCCATTTCGCCAACGGTCTGCGCGTCACGGATGACGCCACCATGGAGATCGTGCAGCAGGTGCTGGCCGGTAAGGTGAATAAGGATCTGGTGGCAAAGCTGCGGGGCCGCGGCGTCGGCCTGTGCGGCATGGACGGCCAGATGCTGCGCTGCACCGAGCTGGACCCCCAGCTGGGCCATGTGGGCGAGATCGTCCATGTGGATGCCACCCTGATCGCCAGCCTGCTGGACGGCGGCTTCATCCCGGTGATCGCAACCGTCGGCATGGATGACCTGGGCCAGGCCTACAACGTCAACGCCGATACCGCAGCGGCTCAGATCGCCATTGCCCTCAAGGCCGAAAAGCTGGTGTCCATGACCGATATTGCGGGCCTGCTGCGGGACAAGGACGACGAGAGCACCCTCATCCCCGAGGTGGAAGTGTCCGAGATCGAGGGCTACAAGTCCGCCGGGATCATCGCAGGCGGCATGATCCCCAAGATCGGCGGCATGGCCGATGCCATCTATCAGGGCGTGCACGAGGCGGTCATCATCGACGGCCGCGTGCCCCATTCCATCCTGCTGGAGCTGTTCTCCGACCGGGGCTCCGGCACCCGCTTCTACCGCCGCAGCCACCGGGAATAAGCATTGCGGAAAACCGGAGATGGACTTATAATAAGAGCATGAAAAGCCTTCCCCCAAGGGGGAAGCCTGACTCCACCCGACAGGAGGTACACCTATGGATTCTGAAAAAGTCATCAAGCGGGACAACGAGTATGTCCTGCACACCTATAACCGCAACCCCGTGGTGCTGGAAAAAGGCCACGGCCTGTATGCCGAGGGCCCCGAGGGCCAGAAGTATCTGGACTTCACCAGCGGCATCGGCGTCAACAGCCTGGGCTACTGTGACCTGGCCTGGGCCGAGGCCGTGTCCGACCAGGCCCACAAGCTGCAGCACACCTCCAACCTGTACTATACTGCCCCCTGCGGCAAGCTGGCCAAAAAGCTGTGCAAGCGCACCGGTATGAGCCGAGTGTTCTTCGGCAACTCCGGTGCCGAGGCCAACGAGGGTGCCATCAAGGCCGCCCGCAAGTACAGCGTGGACCACTACGGCAAGGACCGCACCACGGTCATCACGCTGGTCAACAGCTTCCATGGCCGCACCATCGCCACCCTGACCGCCACCGGTCAGGAGGTGTTCCACAACTATTTCGGCCCCTTCAATGAGGGGTTCCTGTACGCCCCGGCGGGGGATATCGAGGCGCTGCAGGAGCTGGTGGACCGCAACACCTGCGCCGTCATGCTGGAACTCATCCAGGGCGAGGGCGGCGTCATGGCGCTGGACCCCGACTATGTGCAGGCTGTGCGCAAGCTCTGCGATGAAAAAGATCTGGTGCTCATCGTGGACGAGGTGCAGACCGGCGTGGGCCGCACCGGCACCTTCCTGTGCTGCGAGCACTACAACCTCAAGCCGGATATCGTTACCCTGGCCAAGGGCCTGGGCGGCGGTTTGCCCATCGGCGCCGTGCTGCTGAGCGAAAAAGTGGCCGGCGGCATGGGCCCCGGCACCCACGGCTCTACCTTCGGCGGCAACCCGGTGGTCTGCGCCGGTGCCAACGTGGTGGTGGACCGCATGGACACCAGCTTCCTGGCCAATGTCAACGACCGCGCCGTGCAGCTGCGTGCCGGCATCGCCAAGCTGCCCCATGTCAAGAGCATTTCCGGCATCGGCCTGATGGTGGGCATCGAGTTCTACGATGTGACCGCCGCCGATGTGCTGGCCGCCTGCCGCGAAAAGGGCCTGCTGGTGCTTACCGCCAAGACCCGCCTGCGCCTGCTGCCCCCGCTCACCCTCACCGCCCACGATGTGGACATGGCACTGGAGGTCCTGGCCGAGGTGCTGGGTGCAATGGAGCCGACGGCTCCGAAGGAGCAGGCATGAAAAATCTGCTGAAAATGAGCGATCTGACCCCCGGCGAGCTGACCCACATCCTGGATGTGGCCGACCAGCTCAAGGCACAGCAGAAACTGGGCGGCACCGCCCCCCTGCTGGCCGGTAAAACGGTGGCCATGCTGTTCTCCAAGGCGTCCACCCGCACCCGCACCAGCTTTGAGGTGGGTGTGTACCAGCTGGGCGGCCTGGGCAATTACATGAACACGTCCGAGCTGCAGGCCGGCCGGGGCGAGCCCCTCAAGGACACCGCCCGCGTGCTGGGCCGCTACTACGACTGCGTGGTCTGGCGCACCTACCGCCAGCGGGATCTGGAAGAATTTGCCGAGCAGGCCGGTGTGCCGGTGATCAACGGCCTGACCGACTACGCGCATCCCTGCCAGGTGCTGGCCGACCTGATGACCATCCGGGAGCGCCGGGGCACCCTGGCCGGGCGGAAGCTCTGCTTTGTGGGCGACGGCGGCAGCATGGCCAACAGCCTCATCGTGGGCGGCCTGCTGGCCGGGATGCAGGTCACCTGCGTCTGCCCGGAGGCTTACCGCCCCGCCGCCGACGTACTGATGCTTGCCCACAAGTACGGCAGTCAGTTCCACTTCACCTCCGACCCCGTCGAGGGCGTGCGGGACGCGGATGTGGTGGCCACCGCCGTGTGGAACACTGCCGCCCCCGGCACCGCCGAGAGCGAGCAGCGCCTGCGGGATTTTGTGGGCTTCCAGCTCACCGGCAAGCTGCTGGAAGCCGCCAAGCCCGACGCCATGGTGCTGCACTGCCTGCCCGCCCACCGGGGCGAGGAGATCTCCACCGCCGTGTTCGAGCAGCACGCCGACGAGATCTTCGACGAAGCCGAGAACCGCCTGCATGTGCAGAAAGCCGTGCTGGCCATTCTGCTGGCGGGCAAGTAAGATCTGCAAGGGTGCATCTGCCGCAGGGTGGATGCGCCTTTTTGTTTTTCAAAGATTGCGCAACCTGTCTGAAAAGAGAAGAAAATTCTTGTGCGCTTTGCTGCTTGACGGAAACCGGTAAAATTTGCTATACTGTCTACGGTCAATCATGTAAGGTTTGTTACTCTCCGGAGGCTTTCCCTTATCCGTTGCAGATAGGGGTGAACTTTCGGTTTTTTTATTGTTGCGGAAATGGAGGACTCAGGCAGATGAAGGTCATCAAGAACATCAACAACAATATCTCCCTGTGTCTGGACAGCCGCAATAATGAGGTGGTGGCCTTCGGCAAGGGCATCGGATTCACAAAGCCGCCCTACGATGTGCCGCTTTCCAAAATCGACCGCACCTTTTACGATGTGGACGAAGAACAGCTGGCGGTGCTCAAACGCATCCCGGAAGATGTGCTGGAAGCAGCGGCCGAGATCGTGGATCTGGCCAATGAGAAAATGGACAATCAGTTCCGGGAGAACGTGGTGTTCACCCTGGCGGACCACATTGACTTTGCCATCCAGCGCTACCGCAAGAACATCAACATCAAGCTGCCGCTGCTCTACGAGGTGCGGCAGCTCTACCCCGGAGAATCCGAGCTGGGCAGGCAGGCGCTGGACATCCTGAAAAAGCGCCTGAAAGTCTCTCTCCCGCGGGAAGAAGCCGCCGCCATCGCCCTGCATTTCGTCAATTACAAGGCGCAGGCGGATACGGCACCGGATATCGACTACGGTTCCCTTATCGAGCAAGCCACGGCCATCGTGGAGCGGGAACTGAATGTAACGGTGGACCGGGACGGCTTCAACTACTACCGATTTGTCACCCATATGCACTACATGATGAAGCGCACCCTGGATGACACCATGATCGACAGCCAGAACCGGGAACTCTTTGAATCCATGAAAAAAGAGTACCCTGATATCTATTCCTGTGCGGTAAAGGTGGCGGCCCTGATCGACCAGAAGCTGCAAAAGCACCTTTCCGAAGAAGAAATCTTATATCTGATCCTACACATCAATCGTTTGTGTGCTCGTGAGGATTGTGACCGATAAAGGCAGAACGCCTTTGGAGGGCTTTACCCCAGAGTGCCGCAGAAAATGCACCGATATGCCCTGCAGGGGCTGTGTGCGTGTTTTGTGGTGCGCTGGGGTTTTTTATTGAAACAGAACCGCCCGGGAGCGCGCCCCGGACGGGTTTGTGATAGAAGAAAACCCATAGGAACTGTTTGCAAAAACAGGGAGGAGAACAACCATGGCAAAAAATTATGATGTGCTGGCCAACAGCGTTGTTGAGCTGATCGGCGGCAAGGACAACGTGCGGTTCTTTACCCACTGCGTCACACGGCTGCGCTTCAATGTGAAGGACCGCAGCATCGTTAAGATGGACGAGATCAAGGATCTGCCGGGCGTTGCCGGAGCACAGTGGTCCGGCGAACAGCTGCAGATCATCATTGGGCAGGACGTCGGCTCGGTGTACGAGCTGATCTGCAAGAAGCACGGTTTTGCTTCGGAAAAAGCAGTGGAAGCAGACGATGCCGACGCAGCCCCGCAGCAGAAGGGCGTAAAGGCTGTCGTGAATAAGATCTTTGACGGCATTTCCGGCTCCCTTACGCCGCTGATCCCGGCCCTGATCGGCTGCGGCATGATCAAGGTCATCCTGATCCTGTTGGATATGGCAGGTGTCCCGGCCGACAATGGCACCTATCAGCTGCTGACCTTTGCCGGTGATGCAGGCTTCTATTTCCTGCCCATCATGATCGGTGCCTTTGCAGCCAAGAAGTTTGGGGCCAATATGGCACTGGGCATGGTCATCGGCGGTCTGCTGATCTACCCCACCTTTGCCAGCGGCGTGTCCGCCGGCACGGCATTCAATTTCCTGGGCATCCCGGTGTACGGTGTGAGCTATTCCAGCACCATTTTCCCCATTATCCTGTGCTGCGCCGTGATGGCACCCATTGAGAAGTTTGTTGCCAAGCACTCCCCTGCCATTCTGCGCTCGGTGCTGGAGCCGCTGGTCACCATTGTGATCATGATCCCGCTGGCTTACTGCGTACTGGGCCCCATTGGCTCGTTCCTTGGCACCTACCTCAGCACCTTTGTGCTGTGGCTGTACAACACCCTTGGCTTTGTGGGTGTGGCGCTGTTTGCTGCTGTGATGCCCTTTGTCATCATGACCGGCATGCACGGTGCATTTGTGCCGTACCTGATGCAGATGCTCACCGTCAGCCCGCTGTATGAGCCCATCTTCTTCCCGGCACTGATCATCTCCAACATCGACCAGGGCATCGCCGCCCTGGCAGTGGCCTGCAAGACGAAGGACACCACGATCAAATCCACCGGCTTCTCCACAGCGGTCACGGCTGTCGTAGCCGGTGTGACCGAGCCTGCCATGTATGCCATTAACCTCAAGTACAAGACCCCCATGTACGGTGCAATGATCGGTTCTGCCATCGGCGGCTGCGTGGCCGGCCTGCTGAAGACCGCCATCTATGCTTTTGCGGGCGCTTCCTCGGTCATCGCTCTGCCGCTGTTCGTGAGCGCAGACAAGCCGAACAATCTGCTGTATATGATCATCTCGGTGCTGGTGGGCGTCGTGGCTACTTTCGTGGCCACCTGGATCCTCTACAAGCCCGAGACGGCTGAGAAATAAGAAAGGAAAGGGCTTCGGTATGGCTTTTTGCAAGAACTTTTTGTGGGGCGGCGCAACGGCTGCCAATCAGGTCGAAGGCGGCTGGCAAGAAGGCGGCAAAGGGGCCAGCGCAGCGGACATGCTTTCGTCCGGGTCGCATACGACACCGCGTCAGATCACGGCGGAGACAGACCCCGCTCTGTATTACCCGAACCGTACAGCCAGCGATTTTTACCATCATCACGCAGAAGATATTGCCCTGATGGGTGAGATGGGCTTTAAAGCCTACCGGATGTCGATCGCGTGGAGCCGCATCTTCCCCACCGGAGAAGAAGAGCGCCCGAACGAGGAGGGCCTGCGCTTTTACGACAATGTGTTTGATGAGTTGCATGCGCAGGGCATCGAGCCGATCGTTACTCTTTCGCACTACGAAATGCCGCTGCATCTGGTCAACAAATACAATGGCTGGGCATCGAGGGAAGTCATCGCACTGTTTGAGCGGTATGCCCGCGCGGTGATCCGGCATTATCGCGGCAAGGTGAAATACTGGCTGACCTTCAATGAGATCAACTGCGGTACGTTGCCGCTGGGCAATTACATGTCTCTGGGCATCCGCAACCCCGGTACGCGGGATTTTCTCCGGCAGGTGGACAATGTTCCGCTGCGGTATCAGGCGTTGCATCACCAGCTGGTCGCCAGTGCCTACGCGGTGCTGGCCGGACACGAAGAGGACCCGGATGCAAAGATCGGCAACATGATCGCGATGATGCCGGTCTATCCGCTGACCTGTAACCCGAAGGACCAGCTCAAAGCGCAGCAGAACTGGCGTCAGTTCAACTGGTACTGTGCCGATGTGCAGTGCCGGGGCGAGTATCCGTACTATGCCCCTGCATTCTGGCGGCAGAATGGGATCGAGCTTGAGATCACGGAAGAAGACCGCAGAGCCCTGAAAGCAGGTACGGTGGACTTCTATTCCCTCTCGTACTATCAGACCAATTGCGTTACGGTGGATCCGGATGCCGCACAGGCATCCGGCAATCTGCTGGGCGGCGCAAAAAATCCGTATCTCCAGACAAGTGACTGGGGTTGGCAGATCGACCCGGATGGGCTGCGCTTTACCCTGAACCAGATCGCAAGCCGGTACGACCTGCCCATCATCGTGGTGGAAAACGGTCTGGGGGCCTACGATAAGCTGGAAGAAGACGGCACTGTAAAGGACCCCTACCGCATTGACTACTTGCGTGAGCATATCAAGGCAATGAAGCAGGCTGTGGAGGAAGACGGTGTCCCCCTGTTTGGCTATACCATGTGGGGCTGCATCGACCTTGTCAGTGCGTCTACCGGTGAAATGGCAAAGCGCTATGGCTTTATCTATGTGGATGCCGACGACCAGGGCGGCGGCACCTTCAAGCGCTATAAGAAGGACAGCTTTGACTGGTACAAAAAGGTCATCGCCTCCAACGGCGAAAATCTGGCATAAAGCTGCCGGAGCAACAAAAAACGAGGGTCTCTGCCGTTGGCAGAGACCCTCGTTTTGTCTGTGGTTTACACTCTTGCCGCACCCTGATCCAGAATTTTATCGAACCGGGCAAAGAAGGTGATGGTAGTGATGGTGGCCGCCAGAATGTCGCTGACCGGCTCCGCCAGAAATACGCCGAACACCGGGTCTGCCACAAGATGCGGCAGAATAAAGATGAGCGGGATCAGCAGGATGATCTTGCGCAGGCAGGCCAGCAGCAGGCTGACCTTCGCCTGCCCCAGTGCCATAAAGCTCTGCTGGCAGGCGATCTGGAAGCCCATGGCAAAAATGCCGGCCATGTAAATGCGCATGGCCCAGGTGGTGTAGGAAATGAGTGCGGAATCGGAGGTGAAGATGCCTGCCACGGCCCCGGGCACCAGCATCATAGCCAGCCAGAACAGGCAGGTGTATGCGCCGCACAGGGTCAGCTGGAACCGGAAAGCCTCCTTTACGCGGGGCTTTTTGCCGGCCCCGAAGTTGAAGCTCATCACCGGCTGACCGCCCTGACACACGCCCTGAATGGGCAGTGTGCACAGCTGGGAGGCGCTGGTGATCACGGTCATGGCACCCACAGCCACGTCACCGCCGTAGCGGGCCAGACTGGAGCTGAAGCTGATGGAGAGCAGACTCTCGGTGGAAAGCATCACAAAGGTGGAGATGCCCAGCGCCAGCACCGGCAGGATGACCTGCTTTTCCGGGCGCAGATAGTCCTTGCGCAGGTGCAGGATCGTCTTTTTGCCGGTGAGGAAGTGCAGGATCCACGCCGCGCCCACGGCCTGACTGAGCACGGTGGCAATGGCCGCGCCCTGCACGCCCAGCCCGAACCCGAAGATGAGGATGGGGTCCAGAATGATGTTGATCACGGCACCGATCACGGTGGTGAGCATGCTGGTCTTGGCAAAGCCTTGGGTGGTGATGAAGGGATTCATGCCCAGCACCAGCAGCACGAACACCGAGCCGAGAATGTAGATGCGGCTGTAGCTCAACGCATACGGCAGGGTGGCGTCACTGGCACCGAACAGCCGCAGCAGCGCGGGCGCACCCGCATAAAAGCCGATGGTCAGCACCACTGCAAAGAGCATCAGCACCGTAAAGCTGTTGGAGATGATCTTTTCGGCCTGCTGCCGGTCCCCCTGCCCCAGTGCGATGGCGGTGCGCGGTGCACCGCCCGCGCCCACCAGCATGGCGAATGCGTTCAGCAGCATGAGGATGGGGGTGAACAGTCCCACGCCGGTGAGCGCGGCTGCGCCGATGCCCTCAATGTGCCCGATGTAAATGCGGTCTACGATGTTGTACAGCAGGTTCACCACCTGCGCCACCACGGCAGGGATCATCAGCTGCAGCATCAGCTTTTTCACGCTGCCGGACCCCATGTCCTGTTTTGCCTGTGCCATGGAACAAAAACTCCTTTTGCTTCAAATTTGAACTATATCTCCTATATTATACTCGAAAACCGTAAAAAAGCCAGCCCCTTTTTGCAAAAACCTCTGCACCTCGCAAAAAATACCCTCAAAAAGGCCCGGCCTGCGCTGCAGACCGGGCCCGGCATCGGGGAGAAAAGTGTTGACGGAAGGAGACTTTTTTGCTATACTATATAAGGTTTATTCTGGACCGGGGATGCCTCCCAAGGCAGGACAAGGCCCCTGCATAGTCCGGAATATCCGACAAAAACATAACGTGGAGTAGTACTCAAGTGGTCGAAGAGGCGTGACTCGAAATCTAACTGGATTTTTGGAAGTGGTTTTCCGTTTTTGCTAGGTTTCATGCGGGTTTTCCGACTTCGTGAGTGAACGATTTTCGGTCGTTCTCTCCTGAAATTCTCTCCAAAGTTTTCCCGGAATGCACGGAGCATTCTAAAATTTAATATCTGGAGCATTACTCAAGTGGTCGTAAGAGGTCGCACTCGAAATGCGATAGGCCGGGAGACCGGTGCCAGGGTTCGACTCCCTGATGCTCCGCCAAATCGAATGGACAGATGAATTTTATTCGTCTGTCCATTCTTTTTTGCCGGAACATCGCCCGTCCACCCTGTCTTGTGGGCGTATGGCATCATGCTGACGCATTGCCATAGCCCAGCCCCTCCAGCATCGCCTGTGCAGACGAGAGCTTGGAAGCGTAATCGAGGTGGGCGTAAATATTGGCGGTAGTGGAGAAGTCGCTGTGACCCAGCCATTCCTGAATCTGCTTCATGGGAACGCCGTTTGCCAGAAGGAGGCTGGCGCAGCTGTGGCGCAGGTCGTGGAAGCGGATAGGACGCAGACCGTTTTTCTCCAACAGCTTCGGGAACTGCTCGGAAACGTAGTTGGGACGGATGATGTTCCCGATCTCGTCCACACACAGATAGCCCAGATACTCCCGGTTGTAGCTTTTACCGCACAGGCGGCGGTAGGTGTCCTGCTGACCTTTCAGCATCAGCAGGCGGTCACGGATGGGCGGCACAAGGGGCAACGTCCGCAGGCTGGACTTCGTTTTTGCACGATCAGCCTGCACCAGAATCTTTTTGCCGTCGATGGATGCCTGCGTGACGATGTGCTTGATCTCCAACGTGTTGGCTTCAAAGTCGATGGCATCCCATTTCAGACCCAGCACCTCGCTGCGGCGCAGGCCGTAGAAGGATGCCAGCAGAACCGGGATCTCCAGTTTGGTGCCCTCTGTGATCTCCGTCAAAGCATGAATCTCATCGGCACTGTAATAGCTGCCTTTGAACTCGTTCTTCTTCGGACGCTCGACCTTATCTGCCGGATTGGTGGGGATCAGGTCGATCTTCACCGCATACTTCAGCGCCTTGTGGATGTTTGCATGGTAATGGATCACCGAATTTGCCTTGACCCGTTCAAGCTGTTTGTTGTAGAAATCCTGCAAGTCGGTGGCTTTCAGGTCTACCAGCTTGATATTGCGCTTTCGGAAATAGGGAACGATCACACGCTCCACCATTCCCTGATAGCTTGCATAGGTCGTGATTTGGACAGTGCTTTTCGTGACTTCCAGCCATTTCAGCATGAAGTCCGAAAAGAGAATGTCATCGTCTAAGCGAATCTCCGCAGGTGCGGTGGAAACCATGAAGTTCCGCCGACGTTCCAGCAAAAGAGCCTCGGCTTTCTTCTTGTTCCTCTTGACGGACAGACCGGTGGCTTCCCACTTGGTCTTTCGCTTTCCGTTTGCGTCCTTGTAACTCAGAACGATGTAGTAGAAGTCGTTTTTTTTCTTGCAGATGCCCTGCTACCATAGTGTTACCTCCTGTCTTTGCATCCACTTGAATATGTAACTTCTGCCGCTGACACCATCAGTGTACCCAACGGCAGGAGAGAATGCAAGGATGTCACGCCCGGATGGTGTGACCGGGTGCGAATCCGATGAGATAAGTCAAAAGATGTGCCTTGGGGATGCGGTAGGAGCGTCCGACCTTCAAATGCTGGACGCTCCCCTTTTTCAAAAGCGCATACCCGGTTTTTGTGCTGACGCTCAATATCTCACACATCTGGTCGATGTTCAGCACATCCGGGTAATCCCGGAGCATCACACGGTACGCATCACGGGGATTCAAATTTTCCTCACCCAAACAGATTCCTCCCCTCTCTATAATGGAGTGTAGAATATATCTTTATGATGTGATTTCAGCGAGAGCAAGACTTGAAACAACGCCTTTCTCGATCTCCTGCATTTCATTCTGCGTAATCCACCCTAGAAAACGCTGTATGCGGCTTTTGTCTATCGTGAAGATTCTGTTCCAGTTGAACCACAGACGGCTTCTCAAAGGCCGTATTGTGGGCTATCAGAACGTGTGTGGGCTGGTATTTCTTTTTCTCGGTGTGGGAAGTCACTGTCGCCACGATAAGGGTAGGCGCATAGCGGTTTCCTACATCGTTTTGCAGAACCACCACAGGGCGGGTGCCGCCCTGCTCGGAGCCGATGTGCGGCTCCATGTCTGCATAGTAAATGTCCCCTCTGAGGTATTTCCAGTCTTTTGGTATGATAGCGATCAGACCTCCTATCCTTCTATATGTAGCAAAAAGCCGCCCGTTTTTGGCAGGCGGCTCTTGCAGGAAAAAGGAGTATGCCGATAAAGGCGAGAGCATCAACGTTTTACAGGAAGGCTCAGAGAACGGCTGGAGCCATTGTAGATCTCCAGAATCTGCTTCATGTGGCGGTCGGCGGTGTTGCCCGTATCCTTCCGTGCTTTTTTGGTGATGGTTTTGGGGTGCACCGTGGAGAGCCGTGCGATCAGACGCTCCCGACTGTACTCATCCCGGTACATTGCCACAAAGCGGGTGACACCGTGGAGGATACCGGAGAGGAACGAATCGGAATCGCCCCACCATGCCTCCACAATGATCTTCAGGGCTTCCTGATAGATGTCAGAACCGTAGTTCTTATAAATATAATAGGCAGAGCGGATGCAGTAGATCTTCCACTCGGCTCGGATGCCATCCAGTGCAAAAGTAGCACCAGTTGCTTCGGTGGCTGCAACAAATGCACAGGCATCCTCATCTTCTGCCACGATGTCAGCACGAAGCCGCTCACCTGCGGTCAAATCGGTGGAAATGCCCGTCTGAACAGCAAATAAAAGGGCTTCATCCTTTTTGGAAAGGCCATGAAAGACCTTGCAGAGAATCGGGAGGTCATGACCTCCGTTGCAGGCGATACGCGCTTCGATGGTGTTCTGGCCGTCAAAGACATGATAGCAACCATCACGGTAGCTGACTCTCGGTTCGTTGGCAACGTACTCCGAAAAGGTAGCAGAAATCTCCTCCACCTTTCTGGTGCGCAAAACACGCTGGTATTCAGCGCAGGGGGTCAAGAGTGCGCTATCGATGTAGCGCATCTCGCAAACACATTCGGGCAGATTGGCAAGGTTCAGATTAGAAATCATCATAGCACTCTCTCCTTTATCGTCTGAAGATAGGCTGAAGTGTCATCAATCAGAGAAAGAATGGCACTTCGGCAGTCGTTGTCCTCAAAAACATCGGGATAGTCTTTGAATACGAGATTCCAGCGGCGGATAAAATCCTCCTTTGCGCCCTGAACTTCGCACATCATAATTGAGCCGTTCGCAACGGTCGTTTTATGATGGCGGTTGTCAATGGATTGCCGAAGTCGTTTTCGATCTTCGTCTGTAAGACAGCGTTTGTGACCTTGGATAATCCTTTTGAAATCCGGGGGCGAATTGCTTACTGGCTCAATTTCATCCTCGGTATGGACTTCATTGGAATCAGGAGCATCGTCGGCAGCAACATCGGATTTTTCCGGGCTTATCGGCTTCTTTGCTTTCCGGTCCTTCTTGGGTTTGCGTAGCTCCTTGATGATGGCTGGGATTTCTTCTTTTGGGGTTTGCGCCAAAGTGGTGATCTCGGCATCGGTAGCCTTGATATGCCCGGTCAGTATTTCCTCCATTGCACCGGGGACGGCAGCTTCCGCCGCATCAACGCCTTTCGCGTATTTTTCTGCTCGTTGCACAAACTTGGAACTGACACCATTTTTGTTGGCAATACGTTCACAAGTTCGTTTTTCGGTCGACCTCATGTGGACATTTTGTCTACATGAGGTGAATTTCCCGGATTCATCATGTTCTCTATGTGTTGACCCACCCACAGAAAGTTTTTCATTTTCGTAGGTTTTCCCCATCAAGAACTTCCGGCGTTCCGGGTCAAGATTTCTGCGCCCCAACTGATTCTGACAGATCCATGCCAGTGCAGCGTAACGGTCGGGCAACTGGATTTCCTTCACTTCAAAAGCGATTTCCGGGTGATGCTTGAGGATGCGATACCGGGAATGTCCATCCAGTATGTAACCGTTCCAGATGATGAGTGGATTCAGTAGCCGCCGCTCCTGAATCATGTTCTGCTCTAGGATGTGTTCCTCCTCGGCGTTCAGCGGCGGGATCTTGCCCTGAAACTCCGGGTCGATCTTAAGCGCAGATAAGTTCATCATCGAACCGGCCTTTCTTCGTATAGGTGGATTTCGGGCTGGTGGGCTGGATGTAGTAATCGTAGCCGAAGTTGGTCTGGCAGTAGGTGCAGGGTTCCTTTACGATCTGACCGGGGTCTGCACGGCGGACACGGATGCCACGGGTGTTCCGAAAGGCATTCAGGCAGCGGGGGCAGAGGGTGGTCAGGGTCGATTCGTCGGTCTTGTGGGTAAAAGTACGGCTCATAATCAATACCTCCGTGTCATCAGAATGAATATTCGGTATGGAAAAAGCCCACTGCCTAGATTCAGAAGAATCCCGGTGGTGGGCTTTGAAGTTTTTGTTTTAAGTGTCCCACCCTATTTGTCCTCGACGCCCGGTGGGGGTTGGAATACACCTCGGTGAGGGGGATTGCACCCTTCCTCTCATTGGCTTTTCAGCCACCCCGCCTTCTTTATAGCCGGGCCGCGAATTACGGAAGTTTCATTGTTTTATCCGAGGGAATGATATTCAGTTTTCAAGGTACGTCTTACAGCTCCGGGCTTCTCCCCATCTGGAGTGTTGCCCTTGCTGTGACCATAGTGTACTTGAAAACTGAAGTTCTCGTTAGGAACCAGTAGTTCCGGTTTTGCCATTTTCACCGGAACCAATCGTTCCGGTTTACAACAGTAAAGCGTTTGATCAAGCAGATTCGGCCTCAATCTCCATTGCAGCAAATGCCAGAAGCTGTTTGCCGAATGATTCTATAATCTGCTTCTGGTCATGGATTTTTTTGCTGAGTTCCAGTTCCTTTTTGGTTTCTACTTTCCCAAGAATGAGGTAATCCAAAGTAACATCAGAATGTACTGCTATTTCAACGAACAAATCCAGCGGCGTATAAGTGCCTTTTTCCAGACTTCTCATGTGCCGATCACTGATATTCAAATTGATACCGGGGCAGATTCACTTCCCTCTGCCTTAGCAAAAAACTCAGAAAGTGTGATTTGAAAGGCATCGCAGATCTTTACAAGCGAAGGAATGGTCGGAATCGCATTGTCATTATACCATGTAGAAATGGTGGACGGTTTCAGCTCGGCGTGAGCCGCTAAATCGTATAGCGACCAGTTGCGTTCTTTACGGTAGGCGGTTATGGTATTAAGAATGTTATCCACCGCCACTCCTCACTTTCGTACAATAAACTTTTTCGCTTATTATACCGTACTACGCAGAAAATTATAATCCTTTTTGCCGTATAAAAAGTACGGAGTTTTGGAGTGGTGAGAGCATTGACTCCCCGTCCACATATAGCGTTTAAGGGGTGAAAGAGTATTGCCATTTCGAGACAGGAAGAATATACTTATATTAAGTTAAATTCCAATACTAGATGGAGGGACTATTATGGCTAGACCAAAAGGAAGCAAGAATGCAGTGCGTACTAAGAAAGCAAATATTGACTATGCGGCTATTGTTGCTGAAAAGACCGCAGCCAAGGAACAAATTGAAACCGAGATCGCCGCGCTATCTGACAATATCAGCGTACTGAAAGAACAGTTGAAAAGCAAAAAATCCGCTTTGAAGGTTGCAGTAAAGGAACTTTCTAAAGCAGAGGCAAAAAAGGTTGCAGCCGAAAAAAAGGCCGCTGAAGAATCTAAGAAAGCTGAAGCAGAATCTGTATTGAAAAAGCTGCTTGCCAGCGGTATGTCTGCCGACGACATTATCGCCAAGCTCCAGTAAACTATTATGGGAGCCAGCAAACGAGTTTGTCCGAACTGTGGTCGCAAAATGAAGCAGCAGTTCATTGGCCTGTTCCACTGCAAATGCGGCACAAGCTGGCGGCGTGATATAGGATTCTTTGAGCGCACTCCAGACATGGTGTTCTCACTGGAACGCAAAAAAGTCGGAAATAAGGTCAAGCAGCTTCCGATGATTCATCACAAATAAGCAAGACCACCAGCCGTTTTTTCGACTGGTGGTCTTTTTGCGCTCGATCCTCTGTAATGCCAAGATATTGGTCAATCTCCATGATACCTTCTCCACTGACCTCTACCAGATCTTCAAAGGGCACCACGGTGTCGCCCACCTGCAAGGTGCGGAACACCGGGTCGATGCGGTCTACCCTTCCGGTCAGGGTGATGTAGTTGCCCACCGCCGGAACCTCCGGGTGGGCGGTATCCTCTTTGAAATACCGCACTGTGATGGTCATGCCTTTCGTGACTTTCATCAGCTTATCGGACAGAGCCGACATTTCTTCCTCGGTCAGAATGCGCTTGGTCACACGTTCAGTGCGCTGTTTTTTTGCGGCAAGCTGCTCATCATGCGCCGAAACCAAATTATTTCGGATGTGTTTTTACAGTTGAATTTCATGGAGCAGCGAGGCAGCGGCATCGACCGGATTCTCAACTCTTACGCTGAAGTCGCCCAAAATCCGGTGTTTTACTCGGATTCTGACATCTTCCTGGTTACGCTGCTCAACTGAATGGAAATGATCGAGTCCCCTCAAGTATGGAGTCTACCAGTTCGTCAAGATAAAAATTGGATTCAGTGTTTTCGACCAGCCCGATATGGGGCTTGTCCTGAGGGTGAGCAGCGATAGCGGCCATCGGGATTTGACTTCGTCCTCCTTAGACTTTTCAAGCCAGGCCAAAAGTTCATCCTCTAAGAGACTTGAGCATGGCTACGGGTTGATATTTGCTTTTTCTTTTGCAGAAGTGGATGGGCTGCCGGTCTGTTCAGCAGAAATACCTGCCATCGATCTATCCGAGCGCCCCTGCTATTATAAAGGTGCTGGCCGGATGAAAGGCTCCTATATCCGGGTAGGCGATGCAGACTTGCCGATGACCGATTATGAATTGTACAGCTATGAAGCCTTCCGCAAGCATCTGCATGACGATGAGCGCCCCATCCAGCGGGCCAGCCTGTCCACAGCCCAGGTGGCTTGTATGGACGAACCACCGTGGAAGAGCTGGGACATTCCCGGCCTGATCTGCGGAATCCGGCTTTGGCTGTGATGGCGGATACCCTGACCGACGCTGAAAATCGCTATTCTGGTATTCCCACCATACGGCGGGAAATGGCGGCCTATAGCTTGCCTGAGCCGCTGTTTGAAAACCGTCGCGGAGAATTTGTGGTGACTCTCCGTCATTCCATGGAGCCGGCAGAACCGAGTTGTGATGGGGCACAGACGGACTTGCTTTCCTATTGTACAGTTCCGCGCACCCGGCAGGAAATTGCTGCCTTTTTGGGAATTAAGATGGCCTCCTATGCTATCCGCCAGTATGTACTGCCGCTGGTGGAAACAGGCAAACTGAAGATGACGATCCTGGATCGCCCGGGCAGCCCCAGGCAAACTTATTACAAGGCCTGAGTTTTCGGGCAAAGCAAAATTACAGCCTGCCAGTCATATTGGACCGGCAGGCTGTTTGCTTGAACGAGGTGTTTTTATAATGCCTCTGAGGCAGCGATAGTGATTGCCTCGCTTCTTGGATCACTTTTTCATGGGACCCGATGATGTACTGGTTTATTTGTCCCTTCATCTTTTTCTGGAGAGAAGGGAGACAGTCAAGATGGCCCCCACCAGCTTCATCTGGAGAATCCGCTTTTTCTGCTTCTGGGGGAAATCATAGATGCCGTGGGCCTTGTAGAACTTGTGGTCTGCCTTCATCAGCCTTTGCTTGACGGATACTGTAAAGCTGAATCTGGATTTTGTCGACCGGTGGTCATGCTGGATTTGACGGCCTGCATCCCGGGAAAGCTTGGGTTTGACAGAATACTGACGGGTGTGTTACAATAAATCCGCTTGGAACAAATGGTGCAGGGAGGGCTGTAGGGATGAATGATGTAAAAATGATGGGCTCCCTGTTGGACCGTCTGCTCAGCTATGTGAGCTCGGCGCCGGAACGGGATGCAAACTACGACATAGCAGTGGCACTGCTTCGGAATTACTCCCAGCTGAAGGGGCTGGCCCTCAGCCAGATCGCAGACCTGTGTTATACTTCCAACGCATCCATCTCCCGCTTTTGTCGGTTTCTGGGCATGGACAATTTCAAGGAGTTTCAGTCCTGGATGGAACGGGATTTTACCATGCGGACCGACTATTCCCGCCAGTTCTATACTATGCTCCACAACAACCAAGAAACTGCCATCAGCGCCTACAGGGACGCTCTGATCGGCAATATCTACACCACCATTGCCCCCGAAAATGCTCAGGTGATCCCCGACATTGTCAAGACGCTCCACGACTGCGGCAAAGCCGCCTACTTCTCTCACCACTTCCTGTGGGACATCGGCCACTACTTCCAGAGCAAAATGATGATGATGGGCCGCTATGTGGAGCTGTTCATGGACTATGCCACCCAGCTGGAATGCGCCCGCAGCCTAACCGAAAAGGACTTTGCCATCATCTGCAGTGTGGGCGGTAGCTATCTGACCCGATACCCCGACATCTGCAACGCTATCCTGTCCAGCGGGTGCAAGATGCTGATCATCACCCAAAACCTGGCCAGCCCCTATCTCAACACCGCAGACTTCATCCTCCAGTGCGGCACGACCAATCGCAATGATGTGGGCAAATATGCGGCGCTGATGGCCAACGACCTGATTCTGATGGGGTATTTGCGAGCCTACGACAAAGCATTTCAATAAGGAATACCATTTTAAAGACCGCAGTTGCGCATAGCGCACCGCGGTCTTTTTTTGCGGTCTGCACAAAAAAACGGCTGAAACTTTTTTCGATCTTTCAAAAACTGAAAAAGAAAATCAGCTCCTGAAACAGAGCAAATGCATTTGAAACCAAATTGTATTCCATACATGTTATAATTTTGGTGCAAGATGACTGAAATTGCAGAAGTGAAAAGCCGTCTTTCCACAGTCTATGTGTTTGGAAGAAAAAAACAGATGAGCGGATTGCAAAGAAAGGAGATCAATCAGATGAGAAAATGGAACAAACGACTTTTGTCCTGGTGCCTGCTGGCAGCCCTGCTGCTGTCGATGAGTGGGTGCCAGCAGGGCAACACCACCTCCAGTGCTGTGTCGTCGCAGGCTGTATCCTCGGCTGCAGCGTCCAGCGAGGAAACAACGGAGGGCCCGGTCGAGACCTATCACGATATGCCGGTCCAGACCCTGGATCTGGACCCAAGCGACCCCGATTACTACCAGAAAGCTCTGGAAACAGAACTCTATAACTACAAGTTGATCCGCAACGTGCCCACGGCCTATCAGGCTGAAAGCTGGGATGCCTATACCGCAACGGCCAACACCCTGCTGAACATCGACCCGGACAACATCAACGATGTCTCCAAGAGTATGATTGACAATGCGGTGGCCCAGCGGGAAGCACTGGTTCAGGATGCACCGGCAGCCGACTGTATGTGGTACATCTGGGGGGATGCACCGGCCACAGCCGAGACGGTGGAGGTCTCCGACTTTACCGCCGAGAGCTATGACAACGCCGATATGAAACCCTTCCTGGTGCCCTATCTGGTGGAGGACCAGTTGGCAGCCAAGGGCAATATGATTGTGATTGCTGGCGGCGGTTATTCTTCCCGCGGCAACGCCATGGAAGGCTATCCCATCGCCGAGGCCTTCCAGGATTTGGGCTACAACGCCTATGTGCTCCAGCGACGGGTGGCCCCCTACAGCCAGGAAGATACCTGGCTGGATATGCAGCGGGCTGTCCGGTATCTGCGATATAATGCCGACAGCCTGGGACTGGGCGGTATGGACTGTATCGCCGCCAGCGGCTTCTCGGGCGGTTCGGGCACCATCCTGGGAGAAGTGGCCAACCTGTATGGCGATGTTCAGCCCACCCTGTATGATGCAGATTATGCCTCCGACGCAGTGGATCAGATGAGCGCTGATCTGGATGTGGTCTGCCCTCTGTACGGCCCCCAGTATGACGGAGAGCATACCAGCGACTACGCGGGCCTGGTCACCGAAAATCCCAATTTGCCCGCCATGTTCCTGGCTGTGGGTGAAAACGACGCCACCGGCGCCATGCCCGACATTTGGACTCTGGCCAATTCGGTCCGGGGCAAGACAGTGGTGGAAGTTCACACCTTTGCCGAGGTAGGCCACGGCTTTGGCGCCGGCCTGCAAGGCACTACTTCCACCTATTGGATTCCCATGGCAGACACCTTCATTGACCTGGTGATGGGTCGCGGTGAGGCCGGCGTCGGCGAGGCGGCAGAAATCCCCGAGGGCTATACCCAGGTGCAGCAGTATACCTTTGAGGGCGGTTTCGGCAAGGCAGATGTGACCTGCGCCGTGGACGATGCAAAGACCAAAGTGTATATGACGTTTGTGGCCTTTGACCAGCAGCAGGTGGTGGAAGGCGTGCTGAACGACGGCATCATTACCGTCACCTATGACCAGTCCGGTTTTATGACCAATGACGCCCAGGCCATCTACAATGCCGCTGACCAGAACAACTGGCAGCCTGTGGCATGATGGGCCAAAGGCAAGTGAACTGCAAATCGGCCGTGTGAAAAAACGGCTTCGGGAAACCTGCGGGAGGTGATGGTTTTCGGCCCTGCATGACCTGTGGTATGCAAATCTCAGATACAAGGAGGAATTGTTATGAAAAACAAGAGCGTCAAAACCATGGTGGCAAGCGTCCTGGCAGTCGGGCTGATGATGGGTATCCCGGCGTCCGCCTTTGCGGTCAGCCCCGGGGGTATGTCTGTTCCCTCTGCCCAGTCGGTGGATTCCAGCGAAAACTGCGCCCAGATCCTGGACTGGCTGGGCATCCAGATCCCCCGGCATTTCGACAGTCAGGCCCCTTACAAAATCAACACCCTGTCTGAATCCGACCCCAACTACTGGCAGGCTGAGTGGGAAACCCAGGTTTACAACTACAAGATGGTCCGCAACTATCCCACCCTGTACACCCAAGATGCCTGGGATGCGGCCCAAAGCGCAGGCACCGTCATGATGGGCCTTCATCCCGAATCCCTGACCGACGCCAACAAACAGCAGATCCTGGAAGCCCGTGATGCCATTGCCGCCCTGGCTGACCATCAGCTCAAGCCTTACAGCGACGGCATCAACGGCGAAGTGATCTACCTGTGGGGCGACGATATGCCTGTCACCACCCTGGCGGAGGATTTGCAGTTCCCTCTGGTGAACTACGAGGGTGAGTCGGTCTACGACAACGCCGATTTCCAGCCATTCCTGATCCCTTACCTGTTGGATGATCCCAGCTCGGCCAAAGGTACCATCATTGTCGCCTCCGGCGGCGGCAACACCAGCCGCAGCAACCCGGTGGAGGCCTACGCCGTCTGCCCCGAGTTCAACAAGCTGGGTTACAACTGCTTTTTGCTCCAGCGCCGGGTGGCGCCTTATAACAATGACGACATCGTCATGGATATGCAGCGGGCTGTCCGTATGGTAAAATATTATTCTGACCAGTGGGGCATTGACCTGGAGGGTTCGCTACTGGCTGTGTCCGGCTACTCGGGCAGCGGCGGCAACATCCGCACCATGCTGAAAAAATTTTACGGCAACATCACCCCCAGCCAGTTTGACCCTGACTACGTCTGCGACGCCGTGGACGCCGTCAACAGCGATGTGGACGTGGCCCATCTGATCTACTCGGGCGCCCCTATTGAAACGGAGAACCCCAACCTGCCCCATATGTTCATCGCCGTGGGTGCTGACGACCAGTGGGAAGGCAGCCTGGAGCTGTTCAAACAGACCTATGACCTGGGCCTGGACCCCGAACTCCATGTCTACGGTCTGAACGGCCACGGCTTCGGCGCCGGCATGGAGGGCACCTCTTCCATGACCTGGATGGAGACCTGCGACCTGTACATGCAGAAGGTGATGGGCTATGCCGAGATTCCCTTCACCGGCGAGATCCCTGCTGAGTACACCCTGACTCAGCAGATCCATGTCAACTGGTTCCCCATCGGCGATGACGTGACGGTGAACGTCTACACCACTGCCGACGGCGGCAAGTGCCTGTTCACCTTCTTCGGATGGGGTGAAAATATCATGGTGGAAGGCCTGCTGATCGGCGGCCATGTGGCCAACGTGACCTACGACAGCGTGGGTTACTTCGGCCAAGATGCCGCCAAGATGTGGGATCTGGTAGACCCTGCAGCCTGGGTTCCTGTCAACTGAAAAACGGCATGCTGTCCACGGGCCTGAATACCCCCGTCAGGTGAACGGCTGAGCCACAGAAAACCCAGCGCCCCGGGAGCATTTGGCTTCCCGGGGCGCTGGGTTTCGTGCGGTCAAATTGCACAAAAACCAGCAAAAATGTTTTTCTGCTTTTCAAAACGTGAAATGAAAACGGCCCCCCTGAAAGGCTGAAGCTGTGCTTGTAACCAAATCAAATGCCAAATGTGATATACTTTTGGTGCAAGAAGGAAAAGCGAATCTGCAGAGCTGCTACCTTCCCAAAGCGTTCGTTTCAAGAAAAAAGGAGGAATCTTCCCATGACGGAGACAAAGAAAAATCCCATCGGGCGGTTCATTGAGAACACACTGGTGCCCATCTCCACCGCATTCGCCCAGAACCGATACGTCCGCTGCATCGGCACAGGCTCCCAAAACCTGATGGCCATCATCATGATCGGCGCAGTGTTCAATCTGTTGAACAGCATCCAGATTGACCCCTACCAGAGCTTCATCCAGGCGACAGGAATCGCAGCCTTCCTGAACGCCGTCTACAATGCCTGCATGAACTTCATGGGCGTGTTCATGGTGTTCAGTGTGGGCTACGCCGGGGCTAAGATTTTCGGCCACGATGAGATGGCCTTCAACAACGGCCTTATGTCCCTGATGTCCTACCTGATCATGGTGCCCGTGGCCACCAACGAGGTCGGCAGTACCGTCGTCGTCCTGGACTACCTGGGCAGCCACGGCGTATTCCTGGCCTTCATCCTGGGCATCATGGCCACCAAGATCAACATTGCCCTGGTGGAGCGGAACATCACCATCAAAATGCCTGCCGGCGTCCCTGAGAACGTCACCCAGTGCTTCACTTCCATCATCCCCGGGGCTGCTATCGCCCTGATGTCCAGCCTGCTGCGGGGCCTGTTCACCCTGACCCCCTGGGGCAACGTCATCGACGCCGTCTACGCCCTGCTCCAGACCCCTCTGGCCAACATCACCGGCAGCCTGGGCGGCTTTATCATCCTGCTGCTGCTGGCTCAGATCCTCTGGTTCTTCGGCGTCCACGGCTCCTACACCGTGCTGGCTATCCTCTACCCTCTGTGGTTCACTTACCTGCCCGAAAACACCGCTGCCGCTGCAGCCGGCCTGCCCATCCCCCACATGTGGAACACCTCCATGTACGACTTCGCCTGCAACGGCGGCTGCGGCTGCACCCTGGGCCTGGTGATCGTCATGTTCCTGTTTGCCAAGTCCAAGCGCTACAAGGAATTTTCCAAGATCGTCCTGCCCTGCGGCATCTTCAATATCAACGAGCCCCTGGTCTACGGCATGCCCCTGATGCTGAACTTCACCATGCTGATCCCCTTCATCGTCACCCCCATCCTCTCCCTGGTCTTTGCATGGGCCGCCATCACCCTGGGCCTGATGCCCTGCCCCACCGGCCTGATCGGCATGAACACCATGCCCATCTTCATCTACGGTGTGATCCAGGGTTCCTGGAAGATCGGCATCTATCAGATCTTGATGACCATCATGAGCGCCGCCATCTGGTATCCCTTCTTCAAGGCCGCTGACAACCAGGCTGTGGCCGAGGAAAAGGCCGGCGCAGTCGCTGAGCAGTCCGAGGAATAAGAAACAAAAACAATAAATCCGAGCTTTGCATTGCTGATTGATACGGAGGTACCCAACTATGACAAAAATTGTTCTTCTGTGCGCTGCTGGCATGAGCACCAGCGCTCTGGTCCGCAAGATGAAAGACGCAGCCAAGGCCGAGGGCTATGAATGCGATATTTCGGCCCACTCGGTGTCTGAGGCCAAGAATTATAAGAGCGCTGACATGATCCTGCTGGGACCCCAGGTCCGCTACCGCCTGAAAGAGGTCCAGGCTGAGCTGCCGAACAACAAGGTGGAAGTCATCGACATGAAGGACTACGGTATGATGAACGGCAAGGCCGTTCTGGACCACGTCCGCAAGGTGCTGGAGGGCTGAGCCATGGCAATTTCCGTGGAAGAAGCCCGGGCCATGACTGAGGAGCAGCTGCAGGAGACCATTACCGAGATCGCCTTTGAAATCATCGCCAACGTAGGTACCGCCCGGGGGATGTACATCGAAGCAATTCAGGAAGCCAAGGCGGGAAATTTTGGTCGGGCCAAAGAACTGATGGCAGAAGGAAAGGAAACCTTCGTGCTGGGGCACCACGGCCACGCCGACCTGCTGGAGTGGCAGGGCCAGGGGCTGACCTGGAAGACCAATATCTTCCTGATGCACGCCGAGGACCAGCTGATGGCTGCCGATACCTTCGAGACCATCGCCAGCGAGTTCATAGAAGTACACCAGGAACTGCAGGAGCTGAAATCCCGTGACGGAAGAGGTTAAGACCATGAAATATCTGCTGATTCGCGCCGATGATCTCGGCTACTCGGAAGGGGTAAATTACGGTATTGCGGCGACCGTAGCTGCCGGGCTGGTGCGCTCTGTGGGCGTCATGACTAACATGCCAGCTGCCGTCCACGGTCTGGGGCTGCTGCATGGCCATTCCCTATGCCTGGGTCAGCACACCAACATCTGTGTGGGCCGGCCCCTCACCGACCCTTCCTGCATTCCCAGCTTGTGCACCCCCGAAGGGGAATTCAAGCCCAGTTGCGCCTACCGGGAGGCCGCCAAAGCCGGTCAGGACTTTGTGGTTCTGGAGGAGGTCATTGAGGAGATTGAGGCTCAATACCGCCAGTTCAAGGCCCTTACCGGGCGGGAGCCGGATTACTTTGAGGGACACGCAGTGGCCAGCGCAAATTTCTTCAAGGGACTGGAGATTGTTGCCCAACGCCACGGCCTGCCCTACTTTGCTATGAGCCGTCCCGGCGAGGCAGTAATCTTCCGGAATACCCGGGTCTATGCCTATATGCCCAGGGACTTCAAGGTCTATGAGGCCGACCCCTTCACCGGGGTCCAGGATGCAGTGGCCCACGCCCATGAGGGAGCCTGCGACTTGATGGTCTTCCATCCGGGATACATCGATGCTTACTTGTTGGATCATTCTACCATGACCACCCCCCGGGTGCGAGAGGCCGCCATGCTCTGCCGGCCCGAGGTCCGTGCCTGGCTGGAGCAGCAGGACATTCATCTTGTCACTTACAACGATCTGACTTGAAGCAGGAGAACATAAAAATGACAGACAACAAAAAAATAGCCGAGCAGGTCCTGAGAGCGGTGGGCGGAGCGGCCAACCTGAAGGACGCCACCCACTGCATGACCCGCCTCCGCCTGTATCTAAAGGACGACAGCGTCCCCAAAGATGACGAAGTGAAGAAGATCTCTGGCGTGCTGGGGGTTGTCCGCGGCGGCCAGCAATATCAAATCATCATTGGCACCAATGTGCCCAAAGTGTACGAGGAACTGTGCAAGCTGGCAGGCATCAGCGCCAACGCCGCCGTCAAGGATGATGCTGCTGCCGCCCAGGATGCCGCCATCACCAAGCGGAAGCTGACCCCCAAGCAGGTGGGTAAGAATATCATGGGCTATCTGGCAGGCTGTATGACCCCCATGATCCCGGTGCTGCTGGCCGGCGGCTTGTTCCGTGCCGTTAATTCCATCTTTGGCCCCGACCTGCTGGGCCTGTACTCTATGGAAAGCAACCTGTACATCCTGTTTGATTTCCTGTATGACGCAGCTTTTTACTTCATGCCCATCCTGGTAGGCTACAATGCGGCCAAGCAACTGGGGATCAACGGTATGCTGGGTTCGTTCATTGGCAGCATTCTGATGGTGCCCGATTTCGCGGCTTTTGCCACCAACGGTCAAACGTTCACGGTCTTTGGCATCCCTGCTACCGTGACCAATTACGCCCAAACTGTTCTGCCTGTTATGCTGTCGGTGCCCCTGTTCTGCCTGATTTATAAACTTGTCAAAAAGTTCATGCCCGACCTGCTGACGAGCGTTTTTACCCCGTTCTTCAGCCTGATTATTTCCATGCCCTTTATCCTCTGCCTGCTGGCACCTCTGGGTACCATTGTGGGTAATGCCATCAGCGGCGGTCTTGCCTGGTTTGGCATGACCACCGGCTGGTTCGGCGTGGCTGTCATCGCCGCTCTGTGGGAGTTCCTGGTTATGAGCGGTATGCACCTGGCTCTGATGATGCCCATGATGGCCGATTTCTTCGAGACCGGCATCATCAGCGGCCCCATGAATGCGGGCAACTTTGCGACTTGGGCATGCTTCGGTGTGGCTCTGGGCGCAGCGCTCCGCCTGAAAAACAAGGATGACCGCAGTACATCCTTTGCAGCCTTCGCTTCCGGCATTCTGGGCGGCGTCACCGAACCCACTCTGTATGGCATCTGCTTCCGCTTTACCCGTTGCTTTGTAACGATGGCCGTTGGCGGCTTTGTGGGCGGCGCCATCGCCGGCATATTCGACCTCAAGGGATATGCAATGACCTCCCCCAACTTCCTGTCTCTGCTGGGCTATGTGGGCGGCACCAACGCCAACATCGCCATTGGCGTGGTAGCTTCCTTCTCTTCCCTGATTGTAGCAGCAGTCCTGACTTATTTGTTTGGCTTTTCCAAAAAAGATTTGGAGAGCGTTTGACTGCGTGATACCATAAAATCAAAAAGGCTGGTGTTATCGACTTGACGAAACAAATGATTTTCCCCACCAATTTCCTCTGGGGCGCGTCTACCAGCGCCTTTCAGGTAGAGGGCGGTTACAACGAAGGCGGCAAGGGCGTTGCCACCACCGACCTGGGGGCACGCCGCCCCGGCATCGCCGACAACAAAGTGGCCGCAGACCATTACCACCACTGGAAAGAGGACGTGGACCTGATGGCCGAGCTGGGCTTGAAGGTTTACCGGATGGGCTTTTCCTGGAGCCGGATCATGCCGGACGCCTCGGGCCAGTCCAACCCCGAGGGCCTGGCCTTCTATGACAAGCTAATCGACTACCTGCTGGAAAAGGGGATTGAGCCCCTGGTGACGCTGTATCACTTTGAATGTCCCCAGGCCCTGGTGGACGCCTTCGGCGGCTGGCTGGACCGGCAGATGATCGACGCATATCTGCGGTACGCCGAGGTGTGCTTCACCCACTTCAAAGGCCGGGTCAAGCGGTGGGTCACCGTCAATGAACAGCTGATCGCCACCGCCGCCGGCATCATGAACGGCAACTTTGAGCAGGACAAGCAGAAGAACCTGCAGAACATCTACCAGATGAGCTATCATGTCTCGCTGGCCGAGCACCGGGCTATTTCGCTGCTGCGGCAGATCGACCCGGAAGCCCAAATCGGCCCGGTGTGTGCTATCCAGGTGGTCTACCCCCAGTCCAGTCGCAGCGAGGATGTTCTGGCTGCCGAGAACGCCGAAGAACTGATGGAGTTCTACCTGCTCGACCTGAGTGTCCGGGGCGAATATCCGCCCTATGTGGCCAGCTACTTAAAGAGTCATGGACTTTACCCCCAGACGCTGCCCGAAGATGCAGCCGTGCTGAAAGCCTCGACCCCCGACTTCATCGGCATCAATTACTATTTCAGCATCTGCGTCAAGGCCAAGGAGGGTCCTGTCAACTATAACCAGCCCCCCTTCTGGGTGTCGGACGCCTTCGACATCTGTGATAATCCCCACCTGCGCAAAACTGAGTGGATGGACAAGGGCATCGACCCGATGGGCCTGCATATTGGGATGCGCAAGGTCTATAATCGCTACCGTCTGCCCATGATCGTCACCGAAAACGGCATGGCCTATAGCGAAACACTAGGCCCGGACGGCCAGATCCATGACCCCTACCGGATCGAGTACTTAAAGGAGCACATTGAGCAGATCGGCATCATGATTGATGAGGGCCTGCCGGTGTTCGGCTATTGCCCTTGGAGCTTTGTAGACGTGGTGTCCAGCCACCAGGGCTTTGCCAAACGATACGGCTTAGTCTACGTGGACCGCACCGAGACCGATCCCAAGCAGTGCGCCCGGGTGAAAAAGGACAGTTTCTACTGGTATCAAAAAGTGATCACCAACAACGGCCTGACAGAATAAGCCATCACCTATTTTCCCCGCAGCCGTGCGGGCAACGTCCTGCGCTGCCTGCATGGCTGTTTTGTTGTTTGAAAGGAGTTTTTGTATGCATATCGCATTCGTATCGCTGGGCGCCTTCGGGCACATCAATCCTACCCTGGCCCTCGTCACCGAACTGGTGAAGAAAGGCGTCCGGGTGACCTACTTCACCACTGAAGCCTTCCGCACTATCATCGAGCCCACCGGGGCAAAGTTCGTCGCCGTACCCTCCTGGATGGCGGAAAACGACAAGCATAATGAGGACGGCGAAAAGAAAGAGGATGACGGCGGAGTGGCCGCCGCGGTGCCCTTCCTGTTCTTAAACGAGGCAGGAGCCTACATCGACACTGTGCTGGACACCCTGAAAAACGACAAACCCGACGCTGTCGTCCACGACTTTGCGGGCATTGCCGGCACAATCGCGGCGGACAACCTCAAGGTTGCCAACGTCATGCTCTACACCAGCTACCCCTCCAACGACAGCTACTCGGTAGCCGCCGGGTTCGAGAACTGCCCGCCGGACCACCCTCTGCGCAAGGCCGCGGCGCAGTTGGCCCAGACCTATGCCGAAAAATATGGCTGCCGCCTGCTGACCGTCAAGGAGATCTTCGACGGCCACGGGGACTTCAACCTGGTCATGATGCAGAAAAAGTTGGTTCCCAATTACGAGACTTTCGATGACAGTTTCGTGTTCACCGGGGTACAGATCGGCAAGCGGACCGCCTTCGGCCGCTGGAAAGCCCCCGACAACGGCAAGCCGCTGCTGTATTCCTCCCTTGGCACTGCCTTCAACAACTGGCCCGAGTATTATCCCATCCTGTTTGACGCGGTCCGGGATCTGGACATCAACGTCTTTGCAGCCCTGGGCTCCATCGACCCGGCCAGCCTGAAGGATATTCCCGCCAACGTGGAGGTGGGCCAGATGGTACCCCAGCTGGACATCCTGTCCCAGGCATCGGTGTTCATCACCCACGCCGGCATGGGCGGCACCGGCGAGGCTATCTACTACGGTGTCCCCATGATCGCCATCCCCCAGATGGAGGAGCAGGCCATCACCGCCCGGCAGATCGAAAAGCTGGGGCTGGGCTGCGCCTTCCTGGACAAGAACGCCATCACCAGCGAAAGCCTGAAGGCTGCCATCGTCAAGCTGCTGACCCAGCCTTCCTACAAGGCCACTGCTGCGGAGTTCAGTGCAGATATGAAGAGCCTGGGCGGCGCCAAGGCTTCCGCCGAGGCCCTGCTGCACTTCCTAAAACATTAACAAGCTATCTTCCCTCTGTCCCAGTTTGCCGGGGCAGGTACTTCTTTTTCGCAATCCTCCGCCTGACCCCAGGCGGGGGATTCTTGAAATACAAGGAGGACAGATTATGACCACCTTCCCCAAAGATTTCCTGTGGAGCGCATCCACAGCGGCCACCCAGATCGAGGGCGGCTGGAACGCCGACGGCAAAGGGGAGTCCATCTGGGACACCCTGGTCCATGACGGCACCGGCAAGATCGCCCACGGCGAGAACGCCGACATCTCCATTGATTTTTACCACCGCTGGCGAGAGGATGTGGCCCTGATGAAGCAAATGGGCCTGAAGGCCTACCGGTTTTCCATCAGCTGGGCCCGGGTGCTGCCCGAGGGTATTGGCAAGGTCAACGAGGCGGGCATCCGATTTTACCAGGATTTCTGCGACGAGCTGCTGAAAAACGGCATCCAGCCACTGGTGACCCTCTACCACTGGGACCTGCCCACCGCCCTTTACCGGCAGGGGGGCTGGAAGAACCCTGCCAGCCCCGACTGGTTTGCCGAGTATGCGGAGGTCGTATCCAAAGCCCTGGCGGGCCGGGTGGGGTACTGGCTCACCTTCAACGAGCCCCAGATGTTCTGTGGCCTGGGGCTGGTGGCAGGAGTTCACGCACCCTTTGAGCACAACGACGACCAAACCATGATGGGCATCACCAAACACATCCTGCTGGCCCACGGCCGGGCGGTGCAGGTGCTGCGGCGCAACTGCCCCGGCACCAGGGTGGGCATGGCCCCCACCGGGGACTGCTGCCTGCCCAAGGACGACTCCCCGGAGGAAGTGGAGAAGGCCCGGCAGAAGTCTCTGAGCGACTACCCCGGCTACATCATATCCAATACCTGGTGGGCCGACCCGGTATTCCTGGGGCAGTACCCCGCCTGGGCCAAGGAGAAGTTCGGGGACCAGCTGTACACCATGACCCCAGAGGAGTGGGCCCTGGTGTCCCAGCCCCTGGACTTTTACGCTTACAACTGCTACCAGGGCACGGTGGACATCGTCCCCGACCCCTCCAAATACGATGCCTACGCCTACCAGGGCAGCCCCCAGACGGCGGCGGCCTGGAACATCACCCCCAAGGTGCTGTATCACGCCAGCAAGTTCTGGTTCGAGCGGTACCACCTGCCCATCCTCATCACCGAAAACGGCTATTCGGGCCTGGACTGCGTCATGCTGGACGGCGAGGTTCATGACCCCCAGCGGATTGACTTTCTCCACCGGTATCTGCTGGAGGTGGCCCGCGCCATGGCCGACGGCATCCCGGTGATCGGCTATTCGGTGTGGAGCCTGTTCGACAACTTCGAGTGGGCGGCGGGCTACAGTTGCCGCTACGGCCTGATTTATGTGGATTACCCCACCCAGCAGCGGATCGTGAAGGATTCGGGCTGGTGGTACCGGGACGTGATTGCCTCGAACGGCGCGAACCTGTAAGGGCGCGGTGCCAAAACATACATAAAGAGGTCGCTCACTGTGCAGACAAGCACAGCGGGCGGCCTCTTTGTCTTTCTCAAACTTTGGTGTTTATACCCCGAAAGGACGCATAGCCGGTGCAAGCAATGTTTTCGTCTATACAAAAACACTTTTTGCGTTGCAAAATGCTTGTTGGGGAGTGCCCCAAACCACTTTGTTCTGCATTTTTCAATGCAGGCTGCGCATCCCTGCGGGACGCTTTTTACCCGGTGATACTCTCCGGGTCGTTGAGGTCTTGCATGAGGTAGCTTGCGCCGATGAAACCGCTCACTGCCTGCTGCAAAGCCTTCAGGTCGTTATCAATCTCGACCTGCTGCGGATACTGTCCCGGCGCAATTTTCAGCACGGACAGGGTGTTTTCATTCTGTTCCATTATCATTCTCCTTAAAGATTGTGCTCTCCTGCCCGGCATGGGCGGCGTTCAGCAGAGCCGCCACGAAGAATCCGAAAATAGCACCCGCTTCAAAAAATGCGAATCCGATAAAAAAGCTCAGCATGGCACACCTCAGTCGATGCAGATGCAGGTCAGCTTGTCGCGGTCGATCATCAGGGTGACACTTTTGGCTTCCAGATATTTCTGGATGGTGTACATATCACCCATCGTCAGGGATGCGAAGTTGCCATCCTCATCGAAGCGGTGAAAAATGACCGGACCGACCAGATACCGCTGGCCCATCAGCTTGACGACTTGTTTGGGATTGTAACGGAAGCCCAGCGGCTCGTTCTCAGAGATGCCGATGCCCTCATCTGCCTCATCGAAGCAGGCAAGGATGTGCGGCGCATCGTCAGGACGGATAACCGTCAGGTCCAGAACCGGCGAGGTTGCGGCGAAATAAGGCTCTGCGCTGCCAAGCTCGTGCTTCATTGCCATGTGCATGACCGAGAAGAAGCCGGTCACGGTATCGTCGATGTGGTCGAGCTTCTTGCTCATGCTGTCGATGGTCTTTGCGGTCTTGAAATCAATCGTATTGTTCATAGGCGTTACCTCCAAATTTTTTCAAACAAAAAAGACCCCATCGGGTCTTACGTTACGGTCAGCGCTCGTTGCGGCGCTGCTGCTTTTTCTGCCACGCATCCAAAAGCTGGATGATCTTCTCCTCCATCTGTTTGGGCGTGTAGTTGCGGGGAAAATACTTTCGCAGGGTCTCGTTTTTGATGGTCACGGTGTCTTTCTCGCTCTTTTTCTCCTGTCCCATCACATCAAAGGCTTTTTCGTAGCTGAACTCTCCCTGCTGTGCCATCTTTTTCAGTTGCTGCGCCTGCGATAAGGACGGCGCATTCTGGGTGTCCTCCATGGCTTCTAAAAAATCCCGCTGTTGGCTTTCGTCCAGATAGGACAACTCCACAGCGGGATTAAAGGCAATCTTCTTTTCGTCTACCATGTCAAGCAGTTCAGGAACGAGGTTTGTCAGGCGGATGAAACGCTGGATTTGATTGCGGCTTTCACCAAGTTCTTCAGCCATGATTTGGTCGGAACGTTTTTGTGTCCCAATTTGGGACACATTTTCTTTTGACGGTCTACCGCTAGTTCTTCGCATGGCATCCAGTTTCATCTTGTACGCCAAGGCACGTTCACTGGGCAGAATGTGTTCACGCTGTAAATTGGAATCCACCATCAATATCACAGCAGCATCATCCGACATCTGCCGCACAATAACTGGCAGGGTGTCCAGCCCGGCAAGTTTAGCCGCATACTGGCGGCGGTGCCCGGAGATGATCTCATAGCCGTCACCGTCCGGACGAGGGCGGGCAATCAGCGGAGCCAGCACACCGTACTGTGCGATGCTCTCCACCGTCCGGGTCATGGCTTCATCGTCCAGCACCTTGAAGGGGTGGTTGGTGAAGGGGTGCAGGTCGTCAATGGGAATCTGCTGCACCTGTTCCCGTTGCTCCTCCTGTCGGTTTTCCTCGGTGGAAAACAGGTCATCTAGCCCTTTCAGAGCTAAGTTTCCGTTGTCGATCGGCATCCGCCAGCACCTCCTTTGCAAGAGATTTGTAGGCTTCTGCCACCTTGCCTTTGGGATCATAAGCAAAGATGCTTTTGCCTGCCGCGCTGGTTTCAGCCGCTCGGACAGAGCGCGGAATGGTCTGCTCAAACACCTTCAGGTGCTTTCCGTATGCCTGCCGGATCAGATTGCTGATCTGTTTTCCGTAATTGGTGCGGCTGTCGGTCATGGTCAGCAGAATACCCTCGATTTTCAGTTTCGGGTTGATCTGCCGCCGGACCTTCTGCACCGTCTGCAAAAGTTGTTCCAGACCCTTTGCGGACAGGTACTGCGCCTGCACAGGAATCAAAGCAGCGTCTGCCGCCGCCAGTGCGTTGATCGTCAGCATCCCCAGCGAGGGCATACAGTCCAGCAGAATAAAATCGTACTCCCGCTTGGCACTGTCCAGCACCTGTTTCAGCATCTTTTCCCGGTTCATGCTGTTTACCAGAGCCACCTCCAGCCCTGCCAGTTCGATATTGGCAGGGATCAGGTCAACGCCCTCTGCGTGGTGCAGAATGCCCTCACCGGGCTGAATGGGCTGGTCATTCATGGCTTTTGCCATCAGAGTGGAGAGGGTAGTGGGCAGTTCATCGGGCTGCTGCCAGCCCATGCTGATGGTCAAGCTGCCCTGCGGGTCGGTATCCACCAACAGAACTTTCTTGCCCTCCATCGCCAGCCCAATGCCCAGATTCTCACAGGTGGTGCTTTTCCCCACACCACCTTTTTGATTGGTGACTGCGATAATCGTAGCTTTCTTTGCGATAACATCACCCCGCCTTCGGTGAACCGCGCGCAAAGTCGTGGTTCGTTTTGTTCTGATAGTAGAGGTTCATGGTGGTGGGCGCATTGTAGAGCATCGCCAGCAGATACTGCTTCATGTTCCGCACCGGGGCGGTGTTCTCTGCCAGAGAATCTAGCACAAAACGGATGTGGTCGGCATTCAGCTTTTTTAGTCGGCTGCGTGCCACCTCGGTGGGCTTGTCATCTCCGGCAATCCGCAACATCTTGCGTTTGGTGGAACAGGTGTCCACAAGCAAGTCTACGATCTGGTAGATGGTGTCCTCATCGTCCGGGCAAAGCCGGAGCAGAAGGTCTACCTCCAAAGACTGATAAAAATAATCCTCAAGCTGCTCCCGGATGCCCCCGGAATAGATAGGGTCAGGATCGTTCCACTCTGTCTTATTCTTATCAGTCTTATTTGCTTGCGGTTTTGGCCGCTCCAGAGTTGCGCTTTCGGCAGCACCTGAATTGCTGTTTGGGCAATTCTGTACTTGCGCTTTTGGCAGTCCAGACGAAAAGTCCTTGACGTAGATCAGGCTGGGTCTGCCCAGACCACGGCGTTTGCGCTCGATGAGGTCGATGTCCTCCAGTTCTCGGAACAGCTTTACCGCCTTGTGCTCGGCGCAGCAGAGGGATTCCTGCACTTCCCGGACGGTGTAGATGATATACACCCGCCCTTGCTCGTCCAACCAGCCGTTCTTTGCGGACAGGCTCATGCGGTCCAGCAGGATGCCGTACAGTGTCCGGGCATCGGTGGAGAGCTGCCGAAAACGGTGGTCTTGGAACAGTGCTTTCGGGATGCGGAAATAGGAGAACAATTCGCCCGACTGACCATAGAAGTAGTCCAGCGTCATTTGGTGTGACCTCGGATTTTCAACTGTATGGGTGCGTTCATGTGGAAAACTATCACTCCTTTCCTGTCAGATGTAAAATGCAACGTCCGTTGAAAAGGGTACTAAGCAAACAGGACTGCCTCACATACATTGCGCTGTGGAGCAGTCCTGTTCGTTTAATATGTAATTGTCATTGCACCTTCATGGCAGTCCTGTGCATAGGTGCGGAGCAGATCAAGGTGCTTTGAGGATTTTCGGACGATAGCCGTTGCACGGTCGCCGGACATAAACTCAACGACCGCAAGCCGTGGAATCGTCAGCGTGCCACGAATTTTGAAACCAACAAGGATCTTCTGATTGCACCACCTCTGGATGCTCTGTGCAGAGTAGCCCGTCAGTTCCGAAACTACCGGGGTGGTCAGCAGATCATCATATCCAACCGTGAGATTTTCCCATAGGGTATACAGCCCTGTTTTTTCTGGCTCTGTAAAATTGAAGCGGATGATCTCTGTGGCAGGCTTGTCCGGGTGCCGCTTGGAGCAGCCATTCTTTCCGATATAAAAGCCCATTGGCACTTTATACTTTTCGGGGTTATCTTCACGGTCGCACAAGTAGGTGATCACGTCGTGGGTCGCAATATGGTATTTGCGTGTTTTCTTTCCTGTATTGATACACGGAACGAGACCGGAATCCAGAAGGTACTTTGCGTGTTGCTTGTTGATGCGGGCAACGCGATAGAACTGGTCTTTCGTCATTCCGTTGGGATATTCTTCGAGTATTTTATAGCACTCTAACAGAGTCCTCATGTTCATCCATCCTTTGCTGCTTTGATTTTGTCAGCGTCAGAAGCAACATATTGTATGGATGGATTCTGGCTCCCGGAATCTCTCTCGCCCGTTCTCTCCAAAGGGCGTAAAATCTCTTCCAATTCTCTCCAAAAGGCAGATTTTTCTGCGTTTTGGAAAGTGGGTTCAAATCCGCATGGAGCCTAGTGATTTTGGATTTTGATGAAATTTTGAGCGTAAATTCGATGGTTCGTATCTTCTGGCAAAGTGGGCTAATTACCTCTATCTTCCACCAAGTACCGTGAAGCAGGAAAAACTCGAAATCGTTTTGTCCTTAACCGGGCACGTGGGTTCGAATCCCACCATCTCCGCCAAGGTCACAGTTCCTCACGGAATTGTGACTTTTTATTTTATCGAAACAGCTGAATCAAATGTATAGGACCACCTTTCAGAGGCAAGCCCTCCGGCAGTTCCTTCAAGAACTGGGTCTCGGGGATCGTACCGGGTGAATTGCAAGGCTACCTCAAAACAAGCGATTCTGGCTGTCAGAAAAAGCTCCTTGGAAGCGAAGGCTTTCAGGGAGCTTTTTTGCTGCCGGGAGAGCACCCGGGCGGTTTTACCAGTCAGACGCTTTCCAATAGGCTTGTCAGGGTGGAGGCAAAGGCTTCATCCTGCTCCTTTGTCCGTTTCGCACTCCCTTTCGGGTGCTTGCCGGCACGAAGGAGCTTTTTGTTTTCGTACCGCCGCAGCATGAGGGCATCCATGTTGTCAGCAGTGTACTCCAAGCCGTTCTGATTCAGCACTCTGGCACACCGGGCAAGGCACATACTCGCCAGACCGTAGTCCTGTGTTACGACCACATCGCCGGGTTTCACCCGGTTGACCAGCGCAAAGTCCACACTGTCAGCACCCTTATCGAATACGAGCGTCTGCGCACCCTCACGCTCGATCTGGTGCGAGGTGTCGCACAGGATGACGACCGGGATGCCGAACTGCTTTGCAATCTGCAAAGTTAGGTCAACCACGGGACAACCATCGGCATCAATCAGAATATTCATCGCATATCCTCCATCGCCCAGCGAAACGCCCTTGCTGTACGCAGGTCGGCATCTTTGAAATGCCCGCCGCTGTTCCATTCAAGGGTGCAGTCTGCGCCACGCTCTGCAAGCCGGCTGTGCAGGGCGCGGATGTTATCTCCCACAGCAGCCATAGTTGCGTTCCTTGTGCGCTCCTCCCTGTCCCCAAGGCTCAGGTAAATGCACTGTGCTTGAATGGGGTGCTGCTGTTCAAACTCCATCCATCCCGGAAACCATACGGAAGGCGAAGCGGCCGCAACACCGGAAAACAGAGCTGTCTGCGTGGATGCCCACAGAGCAAACAATCCGGCCAGCGAGTAGCCGCCCAGAATGATCCGGACGTTTTCCGGCAGTGCAAACTGCTGTTTCAAGGCAGGAATCACTTGCTCTGTCAGAAAGCGCAGCGTGTCCGCTGCATTGCCGCCGAAACTTTCTTTACCCCACACCGCAGGAGCTTCCCACGGGGAAAGTTCATCGTTCCAGTTTTTTACCGGAACTGTGGCAAGCAGAAAGTTCCGGCTGCTTTGTGCAATAGCAGCCACTTCGTTATCCATGCTTTGCAGCTCATGTTCGCCGGTCATTTGGAGAAGCAGGTATTCTGCATGGACTTCGCCGTAAATGCGGCAGGGTCTATCTCCGATTTGAACTTGCTTTGCGGTCACGGCAGCAGCCTCCTGAAAAAATTTTGATATGCGAGAATTAGAATAAAAGAGCTCGACGGTGTCGAAAAAGAGAAGAGCCAATCCATCCGTACCTTTTTGTACAGGGATGCCTTGGCTTTTCTTGACGCAGAGACAGTGCGCTGATGTTTTACGCTGTGGAACTGCTTGCGGCCAAGATAGAGCAGATGAGGAGCGAAAAGCGTTCCCGGTTTCGGCAAAGGTGCCTTTTCACGGGAGCCTTTTTCCACAGCTCGGGCAAAAATCAACGTCGTACATTGATTTTGTGGGAAGATTTTTGTGGCAGAAAGGACATCGCCAAAACAGAAAATAGACGATCAGGCCTGCCAGGGCCGCCAGGATGCCGGCGATCACAAGGATCGGGACGAGGATCTCTGGAAGAGAAAAGAAAACGGCGATGCACAGCAGGAAAATGCTCAGAAGAAACAAAACCTGCCCGAGGGCCCTTCCGGTTTTATAGTTCATCGAAAAAATACCTCCCATTGATCGGCACGAGAAAAAGGCGTGAGGAGATTGGCTGCTTCCATTATAGCATATTCGGGCGGAGAGACAAGAAGCTCGGATGTGCGGCACGCTCTGCAGGGACTTCCTGCATTTCTGTATGGGAGAATCGACACAAAACCGGTTGACATCCACCGGAAGAAACCCTTACAATGGGAACAGAAACCATGTCGGGCAATGGAACAGGAGAAATTTTGGAATGAACAACACAGAAGCATTTGAGTTCTTGCTGAGCTGGAAGGATGACGTCCTGATGAACTGCCTTTCCGGGCGGCGGGATAAGGCTTTTGATCCGCAGGCTATGCAGAAGGTCCGGGCGGCCTGTGCCGTGCTGGCCGAGGACGGGACCTATCCGTTCGACCTGTCGGTCACAGACCCGGAGATCTACCGTCAGGTCAGTGCCTGGTTCACCGACCTGCTGCGCAAGTCCTGAACCGTTCCGACACGAAAGATGCATTTATTTTCCACAAACGCTTGACATCTTGTGCGATCTGCATTATCATAAAGCCATCAAGTGTTTGTTCAGAGAAGCGAGCAGAACAAACAAGAGGGAGCCTGTTCCCTTTTGTTTGCTCTGCTCTTTTTTGTTCCCGCTACGCAAACGAGCATGCTGTGACAGGCAGAAGATCAGGAGGTTTTTATGCTGGATGTAGCAATCATCGGCTGCGGTGTCGTTGGCGCGGCTGCCGCCTATGAGCTCTCGCATTATCCGCTGCACACTGCAATTTTTGAGGCCGAGAACGATGTGGCCGACTGCACCACCAAGGCCAACAGTGCCATTCTGCACGCTGGGTACGACCCCGAGCCGGGCACCCGGATGGCACGGCTCAATGTGGAGGGCGTTGCACTGGCCAAAGAGATCTGCGCCCGGCTGGATGTGCCGTACCGGCAGTGCGGCAGTCTGGTGCTGGCCCTCAGCCCGGCGGAGCTGCCGCATCTGCAGAAGCTGTACGAAAACGGCCTTGCCAATGGGGTGCCGGGCATCCGGCTGCTGTCGGCAGAGGAAACACGGGCCATGGAGCCCGGTCTTTCGCCGGAGGTGGCCGGAGCGCTGTATGCACCCAGCGCGGCCATCGTCAGCCCGTGGGAATATGCGCTGGCCATGGCGGAGGTGGCGGTGCGCAACGGGGTGGAACTCCACCTCAGCAGCCCGGTCACCGGCATTCAGAAAACCGCGTCCGGCTGGGCGCTGACCACGCCGTCCGGCGTGGTGGAGGCCCGCTACGTTGTCAACGCCGCCGGCATCCGGGCCGATGCCGTGCACGACATGGCCGCTCCGCATCAATTTACCATCCAGCCCACCCGCGGCGAATATTACCTTCTGGACAAATCGGAAGGCACGCGGGTGCAGCATGTCATCTTCCAGTGCCCCAACGAAAACGGCAAGGGCGTGCTGGTGGCACCTACCGTTCACGGCAACCTGATCGTCGGACCCAATGCCGAGCCGGTGGCGGGCGATGACACCGCCTGCACCGCCGCCGGGCTGGCCTTTGTCAGCGCGGCCGCACGCCGCAGCGTGCCGGACATCCGCTTCGGCGAGTCCATCCGCAACTTTGCAGGCGTCCGCGCCAATGTGGACACCGGGGATTTCGTCATCGGCGAGGCGGAAGGTGCACCCGGCTTCATCGACCTGGCCGGTATGAAATCGCCGGGCCTGTCCAGCGCACCGGCCGTTGCCAAAGAGGTGGTCCGCATGCTGGAAGGCCACGGGGATCTGCCTGCGGCCAAAACGGATTACCGGGACGGCCGCACCCGGGTGCGGTTCAAGGAGCTGCCGCCGGAAGAAAAGGCAAAGCTCATTGCCCGGAACCCCGCCTACGGCCGGGTGATCTGCCGCTGCGAGACCATCACCGAGGGCGAGATCCTGGACGCCCTGCACACCGAGATCCCGGCCACCACCATCGACGGCGTCAAGCGCCGCTGCAACGCCGGGATGGGCCGCTGTCAGGGCGGCTTCTGCGGGCCCCGGGTGCTGGAGCTCATCAGCCGGACGCGGGGCATCGACCCGCTGGACGTCCTGCAGGACAAGGCAGGCAGCAACGTCTTACTGTGCGAAACCAAGCAGGAGGGAACCAACCATGATTGATCTGGTCATCGTCGGCGGCGGCCCTGCAGGCCTTGCCGCAGCCTACAGCGCATGGCAGCACGGCCTGCGCGATATTCTGATTTTGGAGCGTGACAACGAGCTGGGCGGCATCCTGAACCAGTGCATCCACAACGGCTTCGGGCTGCACCGTTTCGGCGAGCAGCTCACCGGCCCGGAGTACGCCGGGCGCTACATTGAAATGCTGCGCTCCACCGGCGTCCGGGTGGAGCTGGGCACCATGGTGCTGGAGGTCACGCCGGATAAAAAGATCCACTGTGTCAGCAAGGAGAAGGGCTACCAGATCCTCGAAGCAAAGAGCGTCATCCTCTGCATGGGCTGCCGGGAGCGCACCCGCGGGGCCATCGGCATCCCGGGCACCCGCCCGGCCGGCATCTACACCGCCGGTGCCGCCCAGCGCTATGTCAACATGGAGGGCTATCTGGTAGGCAAACGGGTGCTCATTCTGGGCAGCGGCGACATCGGCCTGATCATGGCCCGGCGGATGACGCTGGAAGGGGCCAAGGTGCTGGCCTGCGTGGAGGTCATGCCCTATTCCGGCGGCCTGACCCGCAACATTGTGCAGTGCCTGCAGGATTTTGACATCCCGCTGTACCTGTCCCACACCATCGTGGACATTCAGGGCGATACCCGGGTGGAAAAGGCCATTGTGGCCAAGGTGGACGAGAACCGCCGCCCCATTCCGGGCACCGAGATGGAATTTGACGTGGACACCATCCTGCTCAGTGTGGGTCTGATCCCGGAAAACGAGCTGACCCGGCAGGCCGGCATCCCGATGGACCCCCACACCAAGGGAGCTGTGGTCTACGAGAACATGGAGACCGGCATTCCCGGCGTGTTTGCCTGCGGCAACGTGGTGCATGTGCACGATCTGGTGGACTTTGTTTCCGGCGAGAGCGACCGGGCCGGAGCCGCAGCCGCCGCCTATGTGCTCCACGGTGAGACCCCGGACGCGGCCGTGCTGGACCTTGTCCCGGGCAATGGCGTGGGCTATACCGTCCCCCAGCGGGTGCGCCCGGCGGACGTGGACAAGGGCGTGGAGATCTCGTTCCGGGTGCGGCAGAATTACGGCCCCAGCCAGATCACCATCACCTGCGGGGAGAAGCAGCTGGCCCGGTTCAAGCGCCAGCGGATGGCACCCGGCGAGATGGAGCACATCACCCTGCCCGGGGTCCTGCTGGCAAAGGCCGACGGCCCGCTGACCGTTGCAGTAGAGGAGGTCGTAGCAAAATGAACAAAAAGTGTGAGATCATTTGTATCTGTTGCCCCCGTGGCTGCCACTTGCAGGTGGACCCGGAAAACGATTATAATGTAACCGGCAATGCCTGCCCCAACGGTGCCGCCTATGGCAAGGAAGAACTGACCCACCCCACCCGTATCCTGACCAGTACGGTGCGGGCCGAGGGCGGGCGCTATCCGCGCTGCCCGGTCAAGACCGCGCAGGCGGTGCCCAAAGAAAAGATCATGCAGGTCATGGCTGCGCTGGACGGCGTCACGCTGCACACACCCATCCGCACCGGGCAGGTCGTGCTGACCGACGTCTGCGGCACCGGTGTGGATGTCGTAGCCACACGGGACCTGTAAAACCGCCCCTGAGCGAAACGGAGGTCGTTGAACCATGTCGACAAAGTATGTTCTTGCACTGGACCAGGGAACCACCAGCAGCCGCGCCATCCTGTTTGACAACGAGCAGAACATCATCGCGGTGCAGCAGCGGGAGTTTGAGCAGATCTACCCGCAGCAGGGCTGGGTGGAGCACAACCCCATGGAGATCTGGTCCACCCAGTACGGGGTCATGAACGAGGTGGTGGCCCAGAGCGGCGTGGATGTCCATGACATTGCCGCCATCGGCATCACCAACCAGCGCGAGACCACCATCCTGTGGGAAAAGGCCACCGGCCGCCCCATCTACAATGCCATCGTCTGGCAGTGCCGCCGCACCGCCCCGCTGGTGGACGAGCTGGTGCAGCAGCCCGGCATGACGGAATACATCCGCGAGAATACCGGCCTGATGCCGGATGCCTATTTTTCCGCCACCAAGATCAAGTGGATCCTGGATAACGTGCCCGGCGCGCGGGAGCGGGCCGAGGCGGGCGAGATCCTGTTCGGCACTGTGGACACCTGGCTGGTGTGGAAGCTCACCGGCGGCAAAGTCCATGTGACCGACCGCACCAACGCCAGCCGCACCATGCTCTACAACATCCGCACCCTGGACTGGGATGACACCCTGCTCAAAGCGCTGGATATCCCCCGCTGCATCCTGCCCCGCGTGGCGGATTCCAGCGAGGTCTACGGCACCACCGACCTGTGCGGGGTGCAGGTGCCGGTGGCCGGCATTGCCGGGGACCAGCAGGCTGCACTGTTCGGGCAGGGGTGCTTTGCCAAGGGTGAGGCCAAGAACACCTACGGCACCGGCTGCTTTTTGCTCATGAACACCGGTGACACCATCTGCCGCAGCCAGAACGGCCTGATCTCCACCATTGGCATCAGCCTGAACGGCAAGGTGGAGTATGCCCTGGAGGGCAGTGTCTTTGTGGGCGGTGCCGTCATCCAGTGGGTGCGCGACGGCCTGCGGATGATCCAGGAGAGCCGCGACGCCGAATACTATGCCCAGAAGGTGCCGGACAACGGCGGCATCTACATCGTGCCCGCCTTCACCGGTCTCGGCGCGCCTTATTGGGATATGTACGCCCGCGGTGCCATTGTAGGCATCACCCGCGGCACCACCCAGAACCACATCATCCGGGCGGCGGAGGAGTCCATCGCCTACCAGAGCGCCGACCTTGTGGCCGCCATGGAAAAGGACACCGGTGTGCCCATCACCTCCCTGAAGGTGGACGGCGGTGCTTCCCGCGACCAGTTCCTGATGCAGTTCCAGGCCGACATCCTGAACAAGGACGTTCTGCGCCCGGCCATCCGGGAGACCACGGCCCTGGGCGCTGCCTATCTGGCAGGCCTTGCCACCGGCGTGTGGAAGGACCGGGACGAGATCCGCAGCCTGTGGCACTGCAACATGACCTTTACCCCCGCTATGCCGGAGGCTGAGCGCGCACGGCTGCTGTCCGGCTGGCACAAGGCCGTGGGCCGCAGCAGTGACTGGGCAGAGCATTAAAAGAATTTGTCTGGATTTTGACTGCTTCCAACAAAAAATCACGAATTTGTGAATTGTCTGTTGACAAACCGTTGAGAAATGGTATACTGAAAGCATCCCAAGAGAATTGAGATGGGGATGCACTGTGCCACACGACCGCAGTGCGTCCCCATTTTTTTGTTCCCATCGCACCCCTTGTCCGCCCGTTCACATCTGTTCCGGGGGCTGGTTCTGGAAGTGCAGCCGCCGGGCATGTCCCTGAAAAAAGAAGGAGGATCCCCATGAAAAGCACCGCAAAGGCCACCGAAAAGCGTTCGCGCACGGTCGTTGTGCTGGCGATCGCTGTGGCGTTGATGCTGCTGGGCAGCATTTTTGCCCAGATGTTCAACACCTCATTCTACAAGGTCAAGGTCTCCCGCATTTCCTTTGATACCGACTCCGGCACCCTTTCGGGCCTGTTGTACATGCCCAAGGGCGTGGACGCCTCCAACCCGCACCCCACCATCGTGACCACCCACGGCTACCTGAACAGTGCCGAGATGCAGGACGAGACCGCCATCGAGATGTCCCGCCGCGGCTATGTCGTGCTGGCACTGGATATGTATGACCACGGCCATTCCCACGGGAACGCCGACAATACCGGCGGCTTCTTCAACTTCTGGCCCACTTCGCTGTGGGATGCCGCACAGTACATGTACAGCCAGGACTACGTTGCCAAGGATGCACAGGGCAACGGTCAGATCGCGGTCAGCGGCCACTCCATGGGCGGCTTCTCCTCCGAGATGGCCATCTATCTGGATGAGCAGAACTACGCTGCTGCCGGTTACCGCATCATCAAGGCCGGTTTGAGCATGGGTGCCGATTACTCCTGGACCTCCTACCTGGGCCTGGACGAAGAGGCTGCAGTTGCCACCTTCGGCGGACGCACCATCGGCAAGATCTGCGGCCAGTACGACGAGTTCTTCTTTGCGGCCGACGAGCCTCCCACGAAGAGCGGCACCGTCTACCACAAGGACTATGTTGCCACCACCGCTGGCAAGACCCTGCTGGAGCAGGAAGCTCCGCAGGCTGACACCTGGTACACCGGCTCGGACGGCGGCCAGCGCATCATTTACCAGCCGCGTGAGATCCACCCCTGGAACCACTTCTCCACCGCTTCCACCAAGGATGCCATCGAGTTCTACGCCACTGCATTTGCCGATCAGTCCGGTCTGGTGCAGAACATTGCTTCCACCAGCCAGATCTGGTACTGGAAAGAAGTCTTTGAGCTGGTCGCTCTGGTGGGCTTCCTGCTCATGCTGGCACCTCTTGCCCTGCTGCTGATGAAGCTGCCCTTCCTGTCCAATGCAAAGCAGGCCGTCGCAGCACCCACCTCGGCCGTCGGCACCCTGTCCGGCAAGCTTGGCACGATCAGCCTGTTCGTGGTGGGTATGCTGATCCCGGCCATCATCTTCCCCGCCGTGTACGACGGCAGTCTGACCGCAGAGCCCATCCGCTGGATGCGCTACGCCAGTGACATTGCCCTGCTCCTGTCGGTGGTGGGTATCGTTCTGGCAGCCCGCAGCACCGAGGACGACCGCAAGACCTGGCTGTCCGGCTCGGTGTGCGTCCTGATCGCTTCCATCGTCCTGCGTGTGCTGGTGACCAAGAACATCTTCGAGACCAGTGCCACCTGGCAGGGCCCCACCGTCAACAGCATCGTGACCTGGGCCCTCATCTGCGCCTGCATCTCCATCGTGACCATGGTCTGCGTCTACCTGTTCAGCGGCCGCAAGCAGAAGGGCATCACGCTGGAACAGTACGGCATTGCCGCAAAGCCGGTGTCTGTGGCCGCAGCCTTCTGCGTGGCACTGCTGGTGAGCGTGATCGCCTACGCCTGCCTGTTTGCCGTGGATGCCATCTTCAAGACCGACTTCCGCATCTGGACCTTCGCCTTCAAGACCTTTGAAGCCAGCGCCATCCCGGCGGCGGTCAAGTATATGCCGTTCTTCTTTGTGTACTACTTTGTCAGCGGCGCCGCCGCCATCTCCAACACCAGCAGCGAAAAGCTGCAGGGCGGCTGGGGCTACCTGCTGGCTGCTCTGACCAACATGGGCGGCATCCTCCTCTGGCTGGTGCTGCAGTACGGCACCCTGTTCCGTACCGGCGTTGCCTTCTACCCGGGACAGGCCCTTAGCGGCATCCTGCTGTTTGCGCTGGTGCCCTCGCTGGCCATTGCATCCTGCCTGGCCAAGTACCTGTACAAAAAGACCGGCAGCGTGTACGTTGCGGCCTTCCTGAATACCATCCTGATGACCATGATGACCGTGGCCAACACCGCGATCTATTTCCAGGCATAAGCACAACCGCAGACTGGGGCTGCACTTTACAGTGCGGCCCCTTTGTGCGATAATGAGAACCATCTGTGAGAACCATCTGAGAAAAAAGGAGTCCTGCCCGATGCATCCACTTGCAGAAACTCTGCTGGACGAGCCGGTGATCGCAGCCGTCAAGACGGATGACGCTCTGACGGCCGCCCTGGCCTCGCCCTGCAGCACGGTCTTTCTGCTGGCGAGCACCCTGCTCAATGTGGGGGAGCTGGTCCGGCGCATCCACGCGGCCGGAAAGCTGGCCGTCGTGCACATCGACCTTGTGGACGGCCTTTCGGCGCGGGAAGTTGCCGTGAATTCCCTCATTGCGCTGTGCCACCCGGACGGTATCATTTCCACCCACCCGTCCCTGATCCGGCGGGCGCGCCATCAGGGCCTGCTGACCATCCAGCGGGCGTTCATCCTGGACTCCCTTTCCCTGAACAACCTTTCCGGCCAGCTGGAACAAGGCAAGCCGGACTTTGTGGAGATCCTGCCCGGCATCATGCCCCGGGTCATCACCGAGATCAGCACCCGCACCCGGGTGCCGGTGATCGCGGGCGGTCTGCTGCGGGACAAGGCCGACGTCATGGCCGCCATGCGGGCCGGTGCCTCGGCAGTGTCCACCTCTGCCCCGGAGCTGTGGGACATCTGAACCCCGGAAAACACAAAAATGCCTGACCGCTGTCGTTGGCGGTCAGGCATTTTTTATGGAAAGCAGCAGCGTTACGGGTGGCTCTTCCTGACAAGATCTTTGGTGTACAGGGCGCGGGTGGCGTTGAGCACGGCAATGACCATGACGCCCACGTCGGCAAAGATGGCTGTCCACATGCTGGCCATACCGATGGCACCCAGCAGCAGGCAGGCAAACTTGACCGCCAGCGCGAACACGATGTTCTCGTACACGATGCGCAGGGTGCGGCGGGCGATGCGCATGGCCAGTGCGATCTTGGCCGGGTCATCGTCCATCAGCACCACGTCGGCGGCTTCAATGGCGGCGTCGGAGCCCAGGGCACCCATGGCGATGCCCACATCGGCGCGGGACAGCACCGGGGCGTCGTTGATGCCGTCGCCCACAAAGGCCAGATTCTCCTTGGACTTCTTGGCGGCGATGAGTGTTTCGATCTGGTCCACCTTGTCGCCGGGCAGCAGACCGGCGTGGTATTCGTCCAGACCCAGCTGGGCAGAAACGGCCTTGGCCACCGGTTCGGCGTCGCCGGTGAGCATGACGGTCTTGCGCACTCCGGCGGCCTTCAGGGCCCGGATGGCCTCGGCACTGTGGGGTTTGACCACGTCGGCGATGAGCAGGCAACCGGCGTATCGGCCGTCGATGGCAACGTGCACGACGGTGCCGGTCTCGCTCACGGCGGGGGCAGAAAGGCCCAGCCGCTCCATCAGACGGGCGTTGCCGGCGGCAACGGGCTTGCCGTCCACCTTGGCGGTCACGCCGTGGCCGCCAAGTTCCTCCACGTCGGTCACGCGGGAGGTGTCGATCTCCTTGCCGTAGGCGGCCTTGATGCTCAGGGAGATGGGGTGCTTGGACCAGCTCTCGGCCAGGGCAGCGGCCTCCACCAGCTGTTCGTCGGTGATGCCGTCGGCCGGGTGGACGCCGGTGACCTTGAAGGTGCCCTGGGTCAGGGTGCCGGTCTTATCAAACACCACGATGCCGGTGCGGGCCAGCTCCTCCAGATAGGTGGAGCCCTTGACCAGGATGCCGCAGGCGGAAGCACCGCCGATGCCGCCGAAGAAGCTCAGCGGAATGCTGATGACCAGTGCGCAGGGGCAGCTGATGACCAGGAAGGTCAAAGCGCGGTAGATCCAGTCCCCAAAGCGGGCGGGCTGGCCCATCAGCAGCAGCACGATGGGCGGCAGGAAAGCCAGCGCCAGCGCACCGTAGCAGACAGCCGGGGTGTATACCCGGGCAAAGCGGGTGATGAAGTTTTCGGCACGGGCCTTCTTCATACTGGAATTTTCCACCAGATCGAGAATTTTCGAGACGGTGGACTCGCCGAATTCCTTGGTAGTCCTGACTTTCAGCAGGCCGGTCATGTTCACGCAGCCGCTGATGACCTCGTCTCCGGTCTGGACGTCGCGGGGCAGGCTCTCACCGGTCAGGGCGGCGGTGTTCAGGGCGGAGGTGCCCTCTACGATCACACCGTCAATGGGCACCCGCTCGCCGGGCTGCACCACGATCACGGTGCCCACCTCCACGTCATCGGGGTCCACCTGCTCCAGCTTGCCGTCCTCGTCCTCCACGTTGGCGTAGTCCGGGCGGATGTCCATCAGGCTGGAAATGCTCTGGCGGCTTTTGCCCACGGCCACGCTCTGGAATAGCTCGCCGATCTGGTAAAAGAGGATAACGGCGCAGCCTTCCACATAGTCGCCCAGGGCAAAGGCACCCACGGTAGCCACCGCCATCAGGAAGCACTCGTCAAAGGGCTGGCGGTTCTTGACGCCCTTGATGGCCTTGCGCAGCACGTCCTTGCCCACCACAAAGTACGGGATGAGGTAGAGCAGCAGCTCCACCGGGGTGGGAAGTGCCGGCAGCACACGGAGCAGCAGTTTGAGCAGGATCACAAGGGCCAGCGCGATCAGGATCTGCTGCAGGCTCTTTTTTTGCTTTTTGGTCATACAAAACGCTCCTTTTGTCGGATTGCGGCGGTTCTGAGAAAAAACGGGAAAACGCAGTGGAATTCAACAGGTTTTCCCCACAAAAATGGATTTTCCACCCTTTCCCCCGTGTTTTCCACGGGATTTTCCCGCAGAAAACTTGCTTTTCCACGTTTCTTTTTGGAGTTTTCCGCGAAGGGTGTTGAAAAGTGCGTGGAAAGTGTTGAAAACTGCCCGTTTTTTCCACGAAAAAGAGGAGTTTTCCGCTGCCCGGCGGCAGAGGAAAGAAAAGCTCTCCCACAGGGGGAGAGCTGCCGCCCAGCAGCGATGCCGGGAACCGGACCGGAAGAGGTCAGATGTCAAAGATCTCGCAGTCGTCCTCCACCTTCTTGCAGGCAGACAGCACATTCTCCATGGTGGCGTGGGGGTCAGCACCCTCGGCAAACTCCACCTTCATCTTCTGGGTCATGAAGCTGACAGTCGCCTTTTCCACACCGGCAACGGTGTTGGCAGCGTCCTCCATCTTCTGGGCGCAGTTTGCACAGTCCACTTCGATCTTGTAGGTCTTTTTCATCGTAGATACCAGCCTTTCTGTTTTTGTGCGGGCCGCAGCCCGGAAAATCATTCTTCGATATGGTCCATCCCCAGAGAGAGGATGCTGCGCACATGGTCGTCGTCCAGTGCGTAATACACGGTCTTGCCCTCCCGCCGGAAGCGTACCAGCTTGGAATCCTTGAGCACCCGCAGCTGGTGGCTCACGGCCGACTGGCTCAGCTGCACGGCGTTGGCAATGTCCTGCACGCACAGCTCATTGTCGTGCAGGGCGTACAGGATCTTGATGCGGGTGGAGTCGCCGAACACCCGGAACAGGTCGGCCAGCTCGTACAGCACTTCGTCATCCGGCATGTCCAGCTCTTCCGGCTGCACAAGGGGTTCGTTCTGCTGTGCCATGGAAGCATCTCCTTTCGGGATGAAATCATATGAACGCCTGTTCATGCGTTCATGATATCACGCACATGCCTGCCTGTCAAGCCCTTTGCAGAAGAATTTTGACATTCCCGCTGCATTGATGAAAAAACACCGCAAAACGCCAAAAAGATGCAAATTGAAAAAAGAAAACCCGGCCCGCTGGAAAGCGGACCGGGAGCGGACGGGTGGCGGAGCGGCTCAACGCTTCTTCCCGGCTGCTGCCCAGGGGGCGTACATCAGCACAAGGGCAAGCGCGATGGCGGGCAGAAAGCCCAGAATGTAGAATTTTTCGCCAAACCACGCGGTAAAGGTGCTGGTGATGACGTTGCCATAGGGGTTATTCAAAAAGTAAAAGTTGGTGTGCAGGGGTTTGTTAAGAAAATAGATGGGCAGGGCCGAGCCGAACAAAAAGGCCAGCACCTGCGGCACCCGGCGCACGCTGGGGCGGTATCCGCCCGCCACCAGCAGCACAGGGTAGAGCACCAGCAGGGCGTGGATGCTGACCGAGTGCAGGTTGATGAGGGTGAACCACCCGGGCACATCCCGCCAGCTGGGGCACAGCAGAGCCAGTGCCGCGCCGGGGATGCACAGGGCGTACAGCTCCTCCTTGCACCAGCTGCGGTCGGTGAGGGTGTTGTACAGGCAGACGAACACGTTGATGCTGCACAGGTGCAGCGGCAGGTAGCTCCAGTTCCACTGGCCGGTGCAGGCCATGCCCAGCAGCAGGGCGGCTTCGTCCACCAGCAGGGCCGCCGTGACCCCCACCAGAATGTGCCGCCGGGTGCGCAGCGTGCTGCGGCGGTACCACCACACCATGCCCAGAAGGAACAAAGCCGACAGCGCCAGCTCTATGAGATGGACAGTGCCGAACAGCGGGTAGCACTCATAGCCCGCACCGTATTCGGCGGCGGTGATGTCATAGGATTTCCAAAAGTCAGACATGGAGGTCCCCTCTCTTTCAGAGCCTATCATAGCACAGACAGCCGGAAACCGAAACGGTATTTTTTACAAAATGCGCCAAAGTGGGTGCATTCTTTGCCAAGCTGTGGTATCTTATAAAAGTATAAAACAACAAACTGCGCAAAACGCACAGGAGGGAATTTTTTATGACACTGGAACCTGGCATCCGCGGTGAGCAGAGCGTGTCTGTCACTGCTGTAAACACTGCAAAGACCATGGGCAGCGGCACGCTGGACGTGTTTGCCACCCCGGCCCTGGTGGCCCTGGCCGAAAAGACCTGCTGGATGAGCGTGGCCCCGGCTCTGGCCGAGGGCGACGGCACCGTGGGCACGAAGCTGGAGCTGGAGCACACCGCTCCCACCCCCGTGGGCATGACCGTGACCTGCGAAAGCGAGCTGGTGGCTGTGGAAGGCCGCAAGCTCACCTTCAAAGTGAGCCTGCACGACGAAAAAGGCCCGGTGGGCGGCGGCACCCACGAGCGCTTTGTGATCCACAACGACAAGTTTGCGGCCAAGGCGGAGGCAAAGAAGAACTGAAAAAGCCTTCCCCCAAGGGGGAAGGCTAAGGCTCCCTCTTTGACGGAGGGAGTTCTTCCGGCTCCAGCCGCAGAGGCGGCGGGTCCTCGGCCAGCAGCTGCTGTTCGGCGTGGGCCTGTGCGTCCTGCAGCAGCTGTACGGCCTGCACGCTGGCGCGGAACAGCTCAAAATACATCGCTTTATAATCCGGCACGGCCCCACTCCCCTTTTGCATTCCGTGGGGATAGTCTGCCCCGCAGCACGGGGCCTGATACGCTGCCGGAACGAATCGCCTGAAACAAAAAGGAATCATTATGAAAAACAAAAATCTGTCCTGGGCGGCGGCACTGTTCGTGTTTGCCCTGCTGCTGTGGTGCACGGCAGCCACTCCCGGCAAGATCGCCGACCCGTCTACCTACACCTGTGCGGTGTACAGCACCTTCTTCTCGCTGCTGCCGCCGGTCATCGCCATTGTGCTGGCCCTGAACACCAAGGAGGTGTACACCTCCCTGCTGGTGGGCATCGCCTCGGGCGCGCTGCTGTATGCCAACGGAAACCTGGAACTGGCCCTGAATACCCTCTTCTTTAACGAAGAGGGCGGCATGATCGCCAAACTGTCCGACAGCAGCAATGTGGGCATCCTGGTGTTCCTGGTCATGCTGGGCATCCTGGTGGCCCTGATGAACAAGGCCGGCGGCTCGGCCGCCTTTGGCCGCTGGGCATCGAAGCACATCCACTCCCGGGCGGGCGCACAGTTTGCCACCCTGCTGCTGGGTGTGATGATCTTTGTGGACGACTATTTCAACTGCCTGACCGTGGGTTCGGTCATGCGCCCGGTCACCGACCGGCAGAAGGTGTCCCGCGCCAAGCTGGCCTACCTCATCGACGCCACGGCAGCCCCCATCTGCATCATTGCGCCGGTGTCCAGCTGGGCGGCGGCGGTCACCTCCAGCGTGCCGGAGGGGTCTGGCATCAACGGCTTCACCATGTTCCTGCGCACCATCCCCTACAACTACTATGCCCTGCTTACCGTCGTCATGAGCCTGTTCCTCATCTTCACCGGCACGGACTTCGGCTCCATGAAGCTCAATGAGGACAACGCGAAAAACGGCGACCTGTTCACCACCGAGGACCGCCCCTACGGCGACGACGTGGACGACGGCACCGAGACGAAGGGCCATGTTGTGGACCTGATCGCACCGGTGCTGGTGCTGATCGCGGCCTGCATCTTCGGCATGATCTACACCGGCGGCTTCTTTGACGGGGTGGACTTCGTCACCGCCTTTGCGGACTGCAACGCCTCTGCCGGCCTTGTGATGGGCAGCAGCATTGCTCTGCTGTTCACCTTCGTGTTCTACCGGGTGCGCAGCGTCATGACCTTCCAGGACTTTGCGGCCTGCATCCCGGAGGGCTTCAAGGCCATGGTCAGCCCCATGCTCATCCTCACACTGGCCTGGACCCTGTCCGGCATGACCGGCCTGCTGGGTGCCAAGTATTATGTAGCCAACCTGCTGGGCGGCTCCGCTGCGGCGCTGCAGTATCTGCTGCCGGTGATCATCTTCCTGGTGGCGGTGTTCCTGGCCTTTGCCACCGGCACGAGCTGGGGAACCTTCTCCATTCTGATCCCCATCGTGTGCCACGCATTCCCGGAAGGCGAAATGCTGGTCATCTCCATCGCGGCCTGCCTGTCCGGCGCCGTGTGCGGCGACCACTGCTCCCCCATCTCCGACACCACCATCATGGCCTCGGCGGGTGCCCACTGCAGCCATGTGAACCATGTGTCCACCCAGCTGCCCTATGCCATCACGGCGGCGTCCTGCGCGGCGGTGTGTTATGTGATCACCGGCCTGGCACAGGCGGTACTGGGCAGCCGGGCCAGCCTGTTCACCTCGCTGGTGCTGCTGGCCGTGGCCATCGTCATAGAGCTGGTGGTGCTCAGCATCATCCGCGCCCGCACGATCAAAAAGACAAAAGCATGATTGGGCTTTGCCGTCGCGGGCAACTTGTGATAAACTGGATAAACTGAAAGAAAACGAACGAGCGGAGGCGCGATCCATGCTGGAACAGGCTTTTCAGGATGTATACACCAAATTCAAGCTGCACTTTTATCAGAACGTATTCCAGCGTTTTGCCACGCGGGAAGCGACCCTGACCACGGTGGAGTCCTTCTGCATGGAGGGCATCATGGCCATGGGCGAACCCACCATTGCGGAGTTCTCCCGCATGATGCAGATCTCCACCCCCAATGCGGCCTACAAGATCGGCAGTCTGGTCAAAAAGGGCTATGTGGAAAAGATCCAGTCCACCGTGGACCGGCGCGAGTACCACCTGCGCCCCACCCAGAAGTATATCGACTACTACAACATCAGCTATTCCTACCTGAGCACCGTGATCGAGCGGGTGCGCAAGCGCTTCCCGGAAGAGGACGTGGACAAGCTGGAGCAGATGCTCACGGTGATCAGCGATGAGCTGATGCCGGAGTTGGACCTGATGAACAAGACCCGGCAGCGGCTGTCGGAATAAAAAATGCGCCCGGGAGTATCCCGGGCGCATTTTTGGTAGGGCGGCTTTACAGCACCATAAACAGGGTGCCGGCGGTGATCAGGGCACAGCCCACCAGGTTTTTGGCGGTAAAGGGTTCCTTCAGGATCACAAAGGCCAAAGCAAGGGTGATCACCACGCTGAGCTTGTCCACCGGAACCACCTTGGAGGCGGCCCCGATCTGCAAAGCGTGGTAATAGCACAGCCAGCTGGCCCCGGTGGCCAGGCCGGAAAGGATCAAAAACAGCCAGCTGCGGCGAGAGATATCCCCTACGCCGCCCTGGGTCCCGGTGAGGAACACCATGCCCCAGCTCATGACCAGCACCACCACCGTGCGGATGGCGGTGGCCAGGGTGGAGTTGACCCCCTGGATGCCGATCTTGGCCAGGATGGAGGTAAGGGCCGCAAACACGGCACTGCCCAGTGCAAACACGAACCACATAGTAAGATGCGCCTCCCTTTTTGTCCAGTGTAACACCACAGCCCTCCCGGCGCAAGGGTGCACAGGCAAAACCGCCGGGCAAGCACTGGCCAGCCCGGCGGCTTTATCCTCAGTGATAGAAGGTATCGAAGTTCACCTGACGGTAGAACCGCTGCTGCAGCTGGTCGAAGCTGTCGCAGTTCTGGGCCAGCAGCCACATGCTCTTGGTGACCACGGCTTCGATGGTCATGTCATGGGCTTCCAGGAAGCGGAATCGGTTCTTCACCCGCTTGCCCACCTCGTACACGCCCACGTCGCTGCCCTCATAGGTCACCTGCGTGGTCAGGATGAGCACCTTGTGGGTCTGCTCGTAGTGGCCCAGCCCCTCGGCAAAGGCGTCCATGAGCCGCTGCGGGATGCCGCCCACGCCGAAGCTCTCCACGATGACGCAGTCGTACAGGCGGAAGATCTCCGGGATCATGCCGGGGTCCATGCCGGGGATGAGCTTGAGCAGGAACACCCGGGGGTTCATGGCGCGGCCGAACTCCACCGGGCCGGTGGGCCAGGGCGAAGGCACATAGCGCACCAGACGGTCGCCCTGCACCAGTGCCAGCTCCGGGAAGTTGACCGAGGCAAAGGCGTCGTAGCTGATGGTCTTGTTCTTTTTGGCACGGGTGCCGGCAATGACGTGCCCGCCAAACACCACCATCACGCCCCGGCTGCCCGGGTCCAGTGCACAGATCACGCTGTCGCGCAGGTTTTTCTTGGCGTCGGTGATCTCGTTGGAGATGGGCTGCTGGGCACCGGTGAGGATGATGGGCTTGTCCGCGTTCTGGATGAGGTAAGAAAGTGCCGCTGCGGAATAGGCCAGCGTATCGGTGCCGTGGCAGATGATGAAACCATCGTACAGGGCGTAGTTCTCCTGAATGGCACGGGCCATCATCAGCCAGTGTTCCTGGCCGAGGTCGGTGCTGTCGATGCTGCACAGGGCCAGCGTTTCCGGGATGCACAGGTCGTTGAGCTCCGGAAGATGGGCCAGCAGCTCGTCGCTGCTGAGCACGGGCCGGAGGCCCTGCGGAGTATGTACGCTGGCAATGGTGCCGCCGGTGGTAATGAAAAGAATGCGCTGTTTGGTCATAAAAAGCCTCCATGGCAGAAAATCAGAGAAACAAACCCAGTATAACACACTCTTTTCCGGCTGAAAAGTGCCCCGCAGCGGCAAAAGGCTGCTTTTTGCGACCCGGTCACAGAAGTTTTGCGGAAAAAGGTGTATACTATATGAGGAAAGGGGCTTCCGTCGATTGGAAGGCCCCTCAGTCGCTGCGCGACAGCTCCCCGGTGGGGAGCGCTTTCCATAAAAAGCGGGTTCACCCGCTGCGCTTCGGGCGCAGCCCGACAGCAGCCGATGCCGTTATCCGCCACGACCCCCACTCCGTGAAAAGGCAATTCCGGCAGGGCCGCAGCCCTGCCGGAATTGCGAATAAAAAATATTATTTCCGCTGAATATGGCCAGAGCGAAGCGGAGGCCATTTCAAACCGTCAACTTAAAAAGGAGAACCACCATGCCCAATATTGTGATCGTAGGTTCCGGCCCGGCGGGCGTGTCTGCGGCACTGTACGCGGTCCGCGCGGGGGTGGACACCACCGTGCTGACCAAAGGCCCCGGTGCGCTGGACCGGGCCGAGAAGATCGAAAACTACTACGGCCTTGCTCAGCCGGTTTCCGGTGCGGAGCTGGAGCGCCGCAGCATCGAGAACGCCAAACGCCTGGGGGTGCGGTTTGTGACCGCCGAAGCCGTGGGGCTGACCTATACGGATAAACTTACGGTAGAAACCATAGGGGAAGATTACCCGGCGGACGCAGTGATCCTGGCCACGGGGGCCTCCCGTGCGGTGCCGCGCATTCCGGGCCTTGCCGGGCTGGAGGGCCACGGCGTGAGCTGGTGTGCCGTCTGCGATGCCTTTTTCTACCGCGGCAAGGATGTGGCCGTGCTGGGCAGCGGAGCCTATGCCCTGCACGAGGTGCAGGCCCTGCTGCCGGTGGTGAAAAGCGTCAGCCTGCTGACCAACGGCATGCCGCTGACCGCAGAATTCCCGCCGGAGGTGACCGTATACCCGCAGAAGGTGGAGGCTGTTCTGGGCGAACAGGTGGTCACCGGGGTGCAGCTGTCCGACGGGCAGGAGGTTGCCCTGTCCGGTGTGTTCGTGGCGCTGGGCGTGGCGGGCAGCACTGCGCTGGCCCGCAAGATCGGGGCCGCTGTGGAGGGCAGCCGCATCGTGGTGGATGAGAAGATGCAGACCACCGTGCCCGGCCTGTACGCTGCCGGGGACTGCACCGGCGGCCTGCTGCAGGTGGCAAAGGCTGTATACGAGGGGGCACAGGCCGGTACAGAAGCCGCCAAGGCCCTGCGGAAAGGATGAGTGCCATGCAAAAGACCCCGGAGGACCGCAATTGTCTGGCCTGCGCGTTCCCCTTCTGGGCGCAGCTGACCGCCGACGAACAGGAGATGCTCTGCCGCTATACCCGCCCGGTGCACTACCGCAAAGGGGCCCGGGTGCACAGCCCACTGGAAAGCTGTGTGGGCATCCTGCTGCTGCGCACCGGCCAGCTGCGGGCCTATCTGCTGTCGGAGGACGGCCGGGACGTGACCCTCTACCGCCTGTTCGGCGGGGAGGTGTGCATCCTGTCGGCGTCCTGCGTGATGGACTCGGTGAATGTGGACCTGTACATCGACGCCGAGGAGGACACCGAGGCATTGTGCATCAGCGCGGGCATCTTCCGCCGTCTGATGCAGCAGAATGTCTATGTGCGCTGCTACGCCTACCAGCTCACGGCAGAGCGCTTTTCCGACACCATGTGGACGATGCAGCAGATCCTGTTCATGAGCGCTGACCGGCGGTTGGCCATCTTTCTCACCGACGAGCTGGCCAAGACCGGCGGCGACGAGGTGCGCATGACCCACGACCAGATGGCAAAGTACATGGGCTCTGCCCGCGAGGTGGTGAGCCGGATGCTCAAATACTTCGCGCAGGAGGGCTGGGTGCGGCTGTACCGCGGCGGCGTGCAGGTGCTGGACAAGCCAAAGCTGCAGCAGCTGGCAAGAGGCGAATGAAAAAAGAGGACGATGCGTTATGCATCGTCCTCTTTGCTGTTACGGGAGATCAGCCCTTGCAGCCCTGCTCTTCCCAGTCGCCGAAATCGCTGGCGTCAGCGATCTTGGTGGCGTCGAACTTGCCGTTCTCGTCCTTGGGGGCGACGGCGGGGCCGGCCTCCACGGGGTTGGGGTTCGGGGCCTCGGGGTCATACACCGGGCGCTCTTCGCTCAGGTCCGGCAGGGCCACCGGCTCGTTTGCGGCGGGTGCCTCGGCAGCGGGCTCGGCAGGAGCTTCCGGGGCGTCGGCTTCGGCCGGGGCGGCGGGCTGCTTTGCGGCATCGTCCGCTGCTTTGGCCTCTGCTTCGGCGTAGGCCTCAGCGGTCTTTTCGGCCTCGGCGGCGTCCTGCTCGGCTTCTTCGGGGAACTCGACCTCCTCCACATGGAGCGGGTCTTTCTGGTTCAGGATCTTGTCCAGTGCCACGATGGCGGCACCGGTGACGGCCACGGCAGCGGCCGTGCCCAGAATGCGGAACAGTGTTTTCATGCCAGAACCTCCTGTTTACAGATCGATCAGAACGTTAAGAGAACGTTACGACTTCATTCAGCGGCTTTTCGGCAGGCTCCACCGAAATGGCGGTCAGCACCGGGCCCTTGCCGCGGTAGATGTTGTGGAACTTGTAGCTCACCTTGGCGGTCACCCGCACCCAGCTGCGCTGCTCCAGAGCCTTGTAGCCGTCGTAGCTGCAGGGGAAGCCCACGAACTGGATATCCTGCACGCAGCAGGTCATGGCAAAGCGGCCGGGCACGAAGCTGTTCTTGCCGGCGCGGTTGGTCTGGCACACCTGTGCCAGGAATTTGACCGTCTTGCCGGTGTACTTCTGGGGCTCGTCCTGGCAGTCCATGTACCAGATGCCGAAATCGTCGTCATGGATGTCGATGACCGGGGCGTTCACGTCGAAGGGCAGCGGGTCGGGGATGTCGTCATAGGCTACGCTGCCGTCCTTGAACTCGTAGGCGATGTCGCACTTGCGGGAAGCCTGACGCACCAGCTTGTGCAGCTCCTGCCGGGCCTCGTCGTTGTTCACGGCTTCGGCGCGGTTGAACACGATCAGCTCACTGCGGGCGATCTTGTCCAGCAGCAGGCTGCGCATGGAGTTGTCGCGGGCATAGGTCAGGGCGGTGGTGCCGTCGGCGGTGGCGATGCACTGGTACACCAGCCAGTTTTCCGGCAGGGCATCGGCCAGCTCCTGCAGCAGCCACATGCCGTTGTACTCGATGACCACGCGGCCTGCGCCGGATTCCTTTTCCAGCTTGGCCAGGTTCTGCGGGTTCATTTCTGCCTTGTCCTCGATCACCTTGACGGTCACACCGGGGAAGGCAAACTTCTTGGGGTTGTACTCTTCTTCGCCCTCTTCGCAGATCAGCAGCAGGGTCTTGTCGCCGGAGTCGAAGTTGGGGTCCTCAAAGGTCTCCTGAATGAATTTGGTCTTGCCGCTTTCCAGAAAGCCCACAAACAGGTAGACCGGAATTTCTTTTGCCATAATGGATGGTTTCTCCTTCTTTTACATCTCAGCAGCCGAACAGCTCTGCAATGGCCTTCTCGTTCAGCTTGGAGCCGATGACCACCAGTTTGCCGCCCACGTCGGCGCCGCGGGCACGCACTTCCCACTCGCCGGGCACATAGTCGAACTCCAGCCAGCCGTCGGCACCGCCGTCCACGATGCCCTTGCTGCGCAGGATCATGCCGTAATTGCCGGTGTCCAGCTCGGTGAGGGCGTGCTCCACTTCGGCCTTGGTAAACTTGCGGGCCGTCTCGACGCCCCAGCTGGTGAACACCTCATCGGCGTCGTGGTCATGATGATGGTGGTGATGGCCGCAGCAGCAGTGGTCGCCGTGCTCATGATGATGCTCGTGCTCGTCCTCATCCTCGTCGTCATCGTGATGGTGGTGGCCGCAGCAGCAATGCTCCTCGTGGTCATGATCCTCATCGTGATCATGGTGGTGCTCATGCTCGTCGTGGTCATCGTCCTCGTCATGGTCGTGATGGTGATGCTCGTGCTCGTCCTCATCATCGTCATCATCGTGGTGGTGGTGGCCGCAGCTGCACACGCCGTTCTCGTGGTCGTGATGGTGATGATGGTGGTGCTCTTCTTCCTCGTCCTCCTCGACGTGCTTCTCGTTTGCCTTGGCGGCCATGGCGATCAGTTCTGCCTTGAAGTCGTCCTTGGTGGACATGGCTTTCAGGATCTGCTCACCGGTCAGCTCGTCCCATGCGGTGGTCACGATGGTGGCGGTGGGGTTCTTCTCGCGCAGCATGGCCACGGCGGCGGCGATCTTCTCCTCGCTGGCGGTCTGGGTGCGGCTGAGCAGGATGCAGCTTGCATGGCTGATCTGGTCGTCGTAGAACTCACCGAAGTTCTTCATATACATCTTGACCTTGTTCACATCGGCCACGGTGACAAAGCTGTTCAGCTGCACATCCAGGTGCTCGGCCACGCCTTCCACGGCGCGGGTCACGTCGCTCAGCTTGCCCACGCCGGAGGGCTCGATGACGATGCGGTCGGGGTGGTACTGCTCCACCACCTGCTGCAGGGCGGTGCGGAAATCACCCACCAGAGAGCAGCAGATGCAGCCGGCGTTCAGCTCATTGATCTGGATGCCGGACTCCTTCAGGAAGCCGCCGTCGATGCCGATCTCACCGAACTCGTTCTCGATCAGAACGACCTGCTGGCCGGCAAAGGCCTCCTTGATGAGTTTTTTGATCAGAGTGGTCTTGCCGGCGCCCAGGAAGCCGGAAAAAATATCAATTTTGGTCATAGTTTGAATGCCTCTTTCTTTGTTAGCAGACAGAGCCGCAGAGCGCTGGCCCGTAAAATCTTACATCTCTATTATAGCAAGCCTGTCAATGGGAAAACGGCCTTTTTCAAGAAAAAATTGTAACATTTTTTGCAATTTGGTTGCGTTTTCGCGTTTTGGACGACAAATAAGGGGAACCGGCGGCCCCGGCGGGCAGCGATTCGGCAAGGGGCAGGCTCCGGCAGAGAGATGGACGCCCCCGGACGGCAAGACCCCGCCAACGGACGGTCAACGACCGGCAGGCGGTCAGCCCCCGCAGGATGCAGCCGACACTCCCGCATTGCATTCTTTGCGCCGGAATGCTACAATATGCAGTAGCAAACCACCGCCGCCGGACGTTCTTCCGGCAAATATGAGAAAGAAGGCTTTTCTATGAGCATGAATACAGTTCCCGAACGGCTGGCCGCCCTGCGTGCCGCCATGAAGGCAAACGGCGTGGACGTTTACCTGATCCCGGTGGGCGACCCCCATTCCAGCGAGTACCTGCCCGATCACTATACCTCCCTGACCTACTTCTCCGGTTTCCACGGCGAGAACTCCAACTTCGTGGTCACCATGACCGAGAGTGCGGTCTGGGCCGACGGCCGTTACTTTGTGCAGGCCGAGAAGGAGATCGCAGGCACCGAGATCCAGCTGATGAAGATGGGTGAGCCGGGCGTGCCCACCGTGGAGGAATACTGCGCCAAGGTGGTGCCTGAGGGCGGCAAGCTGGGCCTGTGCGGTCTGACCGCCAGCTGCGCGCTGGTGAACAGCGTGAAGAAGGCGCTGGAAACCAAGAACGCCGCCATCCAGACCCTGTTCCTGGAGGATGAGCTGTGGACCGAGGGCCGCCCGGCTCTGCCCGCTACCCCGGCCTGGATCCTGCCCAAGGAATACGCAGGCTTCTCCCCCGCCGAAAAGCTGGGCCAGCTGCGTGCAAAGCTGGCCGAGTTGGGCTGCACCGCCCAGCTGGTGGGCAAGCTGGACAACCTTGCCTGGCTGCTGAACCTGCGCGCCATGGACATCGAGTGCACCCCCTACGCCATGGCCTACTGCTATGTCACCCCGGACCGCGCCGTGCTGTTCATCAACACCGCCCGCGTGACCCCGGAGGCAAAGGCGGAACTGGAAGCCAACGGTGTGACCCTGGCCGAGTACGACAGTGTGCTGGACTTCATGGCCGCTGAGACCGAGCCCCAGACCGTGCTGGCAGAGAGCGCCACCGTGAACTATGCCGTGTATCAGGTGCTGGAGAACAACGCCGCCCTCACCGTGAAGGACCTGGCCGACCCGCTGCTGCCCATGAAAGGCGTGAAGAACGAAGTGGAGCTGACCCACGACAAGGAAGCCCACCTGCGCGACGCTGTGGCGATGGTGCGGTTCCAGATCGAGCTGGAAAAGCGTCTGGAAGCCGGCGAAAAGCTGACCGAGCTGACCGTGGACGAGATCCTGCACAAGTACCGCAGCACCACGGATAAGTTCATCGTGGAGAGCTTTGGCACCATTGCAGCCTACGGCGGCAACGCAGCCATGATGCACTACCACGCCACCCCGGAGGACCACGCAAAGCTCCAGCGCAAGGGCTTTTTGCTGGTGGACAGCGGTGCTACTTACATGGACGGCACCACCGACATCACCCGCACCTACCCGCTGGGTGAGCTGACCGAGGACGAGCGCAAGTTCTACACCTGGACCCTGCAGTGCCACATCGACATCGCCAAGGCGGTCTGGCTGGACTACTGCGACTGCCATATGATCGACACCATCGCCCGTGAACCGCTGTGGCAGCACCTGATCAACTACCGCTGCGGCACCGGCCACAGCGTCAGCTTTGTGGGCAACGTCCACGAAGGCCCCCACGCCCTGAACGGCCGCAACACCACCCTGATGCGCCCGGGTATGATCGTGACCGACGAGCCCGGCGTGTACGAGACCGATCTGGTGGGCATCCGCATCGAGAACGAGCTGGTGTGCGTGCACAAGGCCGACAACCAGTACGGCACCTTCCTGGGCTTTGAGCCGATCATGTTCGTGCCCATCGCCACTTCTCCCATCGTGCCCGGTGTGCTGACCAAGGACGAGCTGGACTGGCTGAACAACTACCACCGTCAGGTGTTCGAGAAGCTGGCACCCCGCCTGAACGACGAGGAGCGCGAGTGGCTGGCCAAGAAGTGCGCCGCCATTGGCTGCTGAGCACCCGGCCGCTGAACATCGCATAAAAAAGCGGGAAGCCGTGCCGGAGCGTGCAAGCTCCTGCGGCTTCCCGTTTGTTGCTTTTGCTTATTCTTTGGGGTCGCTGTCGTGCCGGGCCTTCCACTCGGCACTGCGTTCCTGCGCCGTTTCCCGCAGCTCCTCCCGCATGCCGTTCCAGCGCTCGCGCGCTTCGGCGGTGCGGGTCTGCACGTCCTCGCGGGCATCCTTCCAGTAGGCCTTGGCCTCGTCGATGACCTCCTTGAAGGGGCCGGAAGGGTAAGTGCTCTCCGCGATATCCACCAGGAATTTGTACAGCTGCGGGCGCACCTGCTCGTACATGCCCAGACGGGTGTACAGGTCCTTGTAATAGCGGAACACCTGGATCTTGTTCTGCACGAGGGTGGCGGGGTTGATCTGGGTGTGACAGATGCTCTGGGGATTCTGCACATAGTAGTAGCCCGGCTGTGCAATGGAAGCAAACACCGCAGCGTACTGGATGTACTGCATGTTGAACACCAGATCTTCGGCCCAGCGCATCTCGCTGGTGAACCGGATGTCGTGCGCAAGCAGCATCTCGCGGCGGTAGAGCTTGTTCCACAGCACGCTGTAGAAATAGGAGGCGGGCTTGTCCATCAGGCGGCGGGCAAAGGTGTCCTTGTCGTACACGCCCTCGGGCAGAAAACCGTACACCCGCACCTCCGGCGGGCGGGCGACGTGCATCACGCCAAGGTCGTCCTGCAGCTTTTCCAGCATCTGTTCGGGCTTGGTGGCCCCGGCGGGGATCACCATCTTGTAAGGTGCGATGACCAGGTCGGCGTGGTTCTGTTCGGCAGCGGTGACCAGATGCTCGGTGAAGTCCGGGTCGATATAGTCGTCGCTGTCCACGAACTGCACATACTTGCCGCTGGCCAGCTTCAGGCCCAGGTTGCGGGTGTCGGACACGCCGGAGTTGGCCTTGTCCACCAGCACGATGCGCTCGTCCTTTGCGCGGAACGCTTCGCACACGGGCAGGCTCTGATCCTTGGAGCCATCGTTCAGCACGATGACCTCGATGTTCTGCCAGCTCTGGGCGCAGATGCTCTCCAGACAGCGGGCGATGTGGTTCTGGGCGTTGTACACGGGCAGAATGATGCTGACAAGGGGCTTTGACATGGCGGCGTCTCCTTTGTTGTTTTTTGATTACTATACCCCCGCACCGCGCAAAATGCAAGGGCGGGTTTGAAGAGGAGGGATCCTGTGATCTTTCACATTGCGGTGTGCAGCCCGGACGCGGGCCTGCGCAGCGGGCTGGAACGCCAGTGCATGGAATTTTTTGCCCGGCGGGCGGACGCCTGCATCGTGGAACACCTGCCGGACACCGACGCCCTGCTGCGGAAGGACGGGGAGGGCGTGCGGTACGACCTGTACCTGCTGGAGCTTTCCGGCTCGGCTACGCCGGTGGGGCTGGCGGCTGCCGGGGAGCTGCGCCGCCGGGGCCGCCGGGCCCCGCTGGCCTTTGTGGCCCGCACCACGGCCCACGCTTACAGCGCCTACAAGGTGGATGCGCTGCAATATCTGCTGCTGCCGGTGCGCCAGCGGGAGCTTTCGGCCCTGCTGGCCCGCGCCACCGAGCCGGAATACGGCCCGTCTGTCACGGTGAACACCGCCGAGGGCCTGCGGGCGCTGCCCTATGCGGGCATCGAATATCTGGAGTGCACCCACCACATCGTGCACTTCCACCTCACCAGCGGGGAGGACGTGCCCACCCTGTCGCTGCGGGTGCCGTTTTCTGCGGTGGCACAGCCTCTGCTGGCGGATGGGCGCTTTTTGCAGCCCCACCGCTCCTATGTGGTCAATCTGGCCGAGGCGGACCTGCTTTCTGCCGGGGAGCTGCGCATGCGCAGCGGGGCCCGCATCTCCATCCCCCGCGGGCGGGAGGGTGCCGTGCGGGACGCCTTCCAGCAATGGGTGCAGCAGCAGAAATACAGCCTGAAATAACAGCACGCCGGTGCTCCCACAGCGGGAACACCGGCGTGTTTTTTGCGGAAAAATTTCTCAGATCGTTGTCCAGTCCAGTGCGGTCCAGTCCGGCAGGAACTGGTCGCACACCTGCGCCATGGCAGGGGCATCGTCGGCACTGGCGGCGTCCTGCACGCCCAGCACGGTGAACCCGGCCTTGTGGGCAGTGGAAGCGGCGTAAATGGCGTCCTCGCACACGGCGCAGGCGGCGGGGTCGGCCCCGCCCAGCCGGTGCATGCACTCGAAGAACACCTCCGGGCGGCTCTTGTGCAGCACGCCCTGCGCCTCCACGATGAAGGAAAAATAGTCCGCGATGCCCAGCCGGGTGAGCACGGTGCGGCACTGGTCGGACCAGGTGTTGGAGCACAGGCACAGCCGGGCCCCCTCGGCCTGCAGCTTTGCCAGCAGGGTGCGCACACCGGGCTTCAGGTCCACCGTTTCGTACAGCTGGGCGATCACGTCCCGCATCACGTCGTAATATTCCGCCTCGGTCAGGGGCAGGTCGTATTCTCGGATGAGGTAGCGGGCACCGTCGGCCATGCCCATGGTCAGCAGCACGTCGTTCAGGTCTGCTTTGGGCGTGCGGCCATAGCGCTGCAGCAGCGCCAGCGGGGCACCCCGCCACACCACGGTCATGCTGTCGGTGAGGGTGCCGTCCATATCAAAGATCCATTGCTTGCAGCGCATGGGGCAAAGTTCCTCCTTTAAGATGATTCCTGCCCAGTATACCACGGATCTTAGCCGTATAAAAGCCGTGAGGAACCAAAAAACGGGGAGAAATTTTCCGGAAAATATGGTATAATTTCAGCAAAGACAGACAGGGAGGCAGGCAGTATGGAAAACCAAACCATTCCGTGCAAAGCGCTGGTGCTGGCCGGCGGCGGAGCACGCGGCAGCTATCAGGTGGGCGTGTGGAAGGCTCTGATGGAGCTGGACTGGCACCCGCAGATCATCACCGGCACCAGTGTGGGCAGCCTGAACGGTGCTATGTTCGTGCTGGACCTGTACGAGGTGGCGCGGGATATGTGGCTGACCATCCGCAGCAAGGACGTGATGGAGCTGCCCGAAGAAAACGCCGACCTGTCGGCCCTGCACAGTTTTCTGCGCAGCGTGGTGAAGGCCGGCGGTATGGACGTCTCGCCGCTGGAAGAGATCGTGGAACGGGTGCTGGACGAGGACGCGCTGCGCCGCGCCAACATCCGCTTTGGCCTTGTCACGGTGGAGCAGCGGGGCCTGAAGCCCCGGGAGCTGACGCTGGACGAGATCCCGCAGGGCCGCGTGAAGGATTACCTCATGGCCTCGGCGGCCTGCTTCCCTGCCCTGCGGGCGCGGGAGATCGACGGGGTCAAGTTCCTGGACGGCGGCTACAGCGACAACATGCCCACCGGCCTTGCCAAAAAGATGGGGGCTGACGAGCTGGTGTGCGTGGACCTGGAGGGGGTGGGCATCACCCGCCCCAACCTCACCGGTCTGCCCACCACCATGGTGCGCAGCTACTGGGAGCTGGGCGACATCCTGCACTTTGACCCCGATACCGCCCGCCGCAATGTGGAGCTGGGTTATTACGACACCCTGCGGGCCTTTGGCCGGGTGCGGGGCTGCGCCTATGCCGTGGACAACGGCCCGGACAGCAGCGCCGATGCTGCCGCGTTCCGGGCACGGTTCGACGCGGTGCAGAAGGCCGTGCGGGAGAAATACCCCGTGACCCTTACCGCAGACGCGGCCCTGCTGCTGGCCCGGATGAAGGACGCCGAGCTTGCCCCGCTGGAAGCCGTGGCCGAGGACGTGGGGGTAGACCCCACGGTGTACTACACCACCCGGACGCTGGGGCAGGCGTTTCTGGACAAATGCGACCGTGCGCGCATGGCCGGGTTCGCCCCGTTGTTTGCAGGCAGCGCGGACGCGGGCCGGGCGGCGCTGGCAGCCCTGCTGCCCAATACATTCTTGCAGGCGCTGGTCTGGCAGGCCCTGACCGCGCCGGAACTGCCGGAGGTGACCGAACATGAAGATCTGTAAAGGTGTTTCTGCGTCCCCGGGCCTTGTGCTGGGGCAGGTGAGCCGGTTGGAACGCCATGTGGAAACGTTCAGCACCGGGCCCTTTGACCCGGAACGGGAGCTGCGCCAGCTGGAAGATGCGGTGCGCACCGCCCAGAGCGAGCTGGACTCCATGGCAGAGCGGGCCGCTTCCACCGAGCAGGCCATCCTGCAGTTCCAGAGCATGATGCTGGACGACGAAGGCATGATGAACGAGGTGCGGTTCTGCATCAAGGCAGGCATCAGCGCCGCCGCCGCCATGGACAAGGTGGGCCAGCGTTACGCCGACCAGCTGGCCAACATGAAGGACAACCCCTACATGCAGCTGCGCAGCGTGGACATTCTGGACGCCACCAGCCGGGTGATCAACATTCTGGGCAACCGGCCCCGCATGTGGCTGGCACTGGACCACCCGGTGATCCTGGCCGCCGACCGCCTGATGCCCACCGACCTGTTCAGTGTGCCCTCCGGCATGATTCTGGGCGTCGTCACCACCGAGGGCAGCGGCCAGAGCCATGCCGCCATCATTGCCCGGGCCATGAACATCCCCGGCATCGTGCAGGTGGGAGCGGATTTTCTGGAGGATTGCGACGGCCGCACGGTCATTCTGGATGCCACCAAGGGCGAGTGCATCCTGGACCCGGACGCGGTGGCCCGCCAGCAGGCCGAGGCCCGCATCTGCGAACTGCAGCGTGAAAACGAAGAAATGCGGGTGCTGGGCCGCCAGCCCGGCTACACCCGGGACGGCGCAGCCTTTGAGCTGCTGGCCAACTGCTTTGGCCCGGAGGACATCGACACTGCCATGCAGTCCGGTGCCCGGGGCGTGGGCCTGCTGCGCAGCAGCTACATGATGCTGCCCGGCCGCATTCTGGACGAGCAGGAACAGTTCTATTTCTATTCCTCCTGCCTTGCAGCGGCACAGGGCTGCCCTGTGACCGTGCGCACCTTCGATTTTGGCGCCGACCGCACCATGGCGGACGCCTATCAGGGGGTGCAGTCCTCCAAGCTGGGGCTGCGGGGCATCCGCAACAGCCTGCGCCAGCCCCGCCAGTTTGAGACCCAGATCTGTGCCCTGCTGCGCGCAGCGGCCCGCGGCCCGCTGCGGGTGATGTTCCCCATGGTGACCGATGTGGAGGACTGGGACGCCGCCATGCACATCGTGGAGCACTGCCGCCAGAGCCTGCGGGAGCGGGGCGTGCCCTTCAACGAAAAGACCCCCTTCGGCGTCATGCTCAGCGTGCCGTCGGCCTGCCTGACCGCGGAGGAATTTGTGGCCCACGGGTGCGATTTTCTGGTCATCGGCACCAACGACCTGACCCAGTACACCCACGCCGCCGACCGGGAGCTGGCCAGTGCGGAGCGGTATTACCGCCCCGCCAGCCCGGCCATGAAAAAGCTCATCGCCATGGTCATGGAGGCGGCAAAGGCCGGCAGCGTGCCGGTGACCATCTGCGGCCTTGCCGTGGGCAACCCGGTGAATACGGTGCAGTATCTGCAGATGGGCCTGCGCAGCTTCTCGGTGAGCCCGCAGAACCTGCTGCACACCAAAAAGGCTCTGCTGGAAGCCGACGCCCACCCGGACGACGCAGAACTCGAATGAAAGCAAAGGATGCCCGCACAGCGCGCTGTGCGGGCATCCTTTTTTACAGAAAGATCATTCCAGATTGCCGGTCAGGGTCATCACGGCGGCAAGCACGGCCAGCGGGGCGGTCTCGCACCGCAGGATGCGGGGGCCAAGGCCAACCGTTCTGGCTCCGGCTTTGGCGGCCATTTCGGCCTCCTCGGCGGCAAAGCCGCCCTCTGCACCGGTCACGATGGCGATCTTCCGCTTTTTGCCGTCGGCGGGTGCGGCCTCGGCCAGCAGCTGGCGCACCGGCGCGCCGCCGCACTCGTAGCAGAACAGCACCAGGTCGTACTGGTCAAAGGTGCGGCACACGGCCCCGAAGTTGGGCAGCGGCAGGGCCACGTCCGGCAGCACGCCCCGGCCGCACTGCTTGGCGGCTTCCAGCGCGATGCGGTTGTAGCGCTCATTCTTCTGCTCCTCTTTTTTGGGGGCGGCCACGCAGTACCGGCTGAAGAAGGGCACCACATGGGCGGCCCCCAGTTCCACGCCGTGCTTGATGATCTGCTCCAGCTTGTCCTGTTTGGGGTAACCGGCCAGCAGGGTGACCTCCACGCTGGGCTCGGCGGCGCTGGGGCAGCCCGGCTCTACCGAGAATTCCACGCAGTCATCCCCGAAGCCGGTGATGGTGGCGGTGTATTCCACGGCGCTGCCGTCGCATAGAATGACAGTATCGCCCATGCGGGCACGCATCACGCGGGCCAGATGATGGGCATCGGTGCCGCGCAGCACAGCCGTGCCGTCGGCGATCTCAGTGGTAAAATAACGGTGCGGCATAGTGGTTCTCCTTAAATGTCCTCGCCCTCTCAGTCGCTAACGCGCCAGCTCTCCCAAGGGGAGAGCCCTTGGCAGTCCACGCAAACTTCATCTCTTTGCCAAGGCCTCCCCCTTTGGGGGAGGTGGCATTGCGTCAGCAATGACGGAGAGGGCAAGCCAGCTGAAAGAAATCATGAAAGTTTCTGTAATTACGCCTTTTTGCAGACGATGCACTCCCAGCCGCGCTTCTCCTTCACTTCCACAACGGCAAGGCCGGCCTGTTCCAGCCCGGCGATCACCTCGTCCTTGCGGGTGTCGATGATGCCGCTGGCAATGAAGGCGGCACCGTCGGCCATCAGGCCGGGCACGGCGGGGGCCAGGCTGAGGATGGCGTTGGCCACGATGTTGGCCGTGATGATGTCGTACAGACCGCTGGCCTTGTCGGACAGGTCGCCCACCAGCACGGTCAGCTGATCCTGCACGCCGTTCAGGGCAGCGTTTTCCCCGGCGGTGCGCACGGCTACGGGGTCGATGTCCACGCCCTCGGCCACGGCGGCACCCAGCTTCAGGGCTGCAATGGCCAGGATGCCGCTGCCGGTGCCGATGTCCAGCACCCGTTCACCGCCCTGGACCCGCTCGTCCAGCGCTTCCATGCACAGGCTGGTGGTCTCGTGGCCGCCGGTGCCGAAGGCAAGGCCGGGGTCCAGCACCAGCTTGACGCGGTCGGTGTCGTACTCCTGCCAGGAGGGCACCACGGCCAGCCGCTTGCCGATCTCCAGCGGGTGGTAATACTTGCGCCAGCCGTTCTGCCAGTCCTCCTGCTCCACACCCTCGGTCTCCACGGTGTAGGCGATGCCGGCGGCCTCCATGCGGGCAGAGATCAGGGCCAGGGTCTCCACGGGGGAAGCGCCCGGCTCCAGATACATGTGGATGATGACCCGGTCGCGGGGCTTGTCCAGAAGCTCCTGCTCGATCAGGTCCACATGGGCGATCTCGGCCACCTGCTGCTCGATGTCGCTGTAATCTTCGATATAGATGCCGCCCTCGGCGATCATGGTGGCAACGGCTTCGGCGTTGTCGGCGTCGGACTTGGCCACGGTCAGGCGGATGTCGGTCCATTCCATGGGGAAAACCTCCTTCAAAATTCTGTGTTTCCTTATACTAGTATAGTACCCGATTCCCGTCTGGGATGCAAGCCTTTGGGCAAAATGCCGGAGAAAAGAAAAGATTTTTCAACATAAAGCCGAGGGTTGTGCACGAAAACCAAAAAATGTTCACGCAAAATACGCAAATAAGGACTTTTGACGCAATTTGATAGATTTATCGCGGAAAGGACTTTCCTTTTTTGCAAAAGTATGTTAATATTCTATTACGGAATTATGGACGGCTTACAACCAGAAGCGTCTGTAAACACAAACATTTCTTAAGGAGGAATGTGCTTTATGATGAAGTATCTCCAGAAACTGGGCAAAGCACTGATGCTTCCCGTCGCTGTGCTGCCGATCTGCGGCATCCTGATGGGTCTTGGTTATGCCCTCGCTCCGGGCGTTATGGGCGTTCCCGGTGCACCGACTTCCGGCGCAGCATACACCGTTGGCTTCCTGCTGGTCAAGGCAGGCGGCGCTCTGATCGATAACATGGCATGGCTGTTCGCCATTGGTGCCGCTGTGGGCCTGGCCGACAACGACGGTACCGCAGGTCTGGCCGGTCTGGTCAGCTTCCTGATGATGCAGCAGCTGCTGAACCCCGGCGTGGTCGGCATGGTGCGCCATCTGGAAGAGGGCACCGCTACCTACATCGCCTTCCAGAAGGTCGCCGGCAACTCCTTCATCGGCATTCTGGCCGCTGTTGTGGGTGCTGCCTGCTACAACAAGTTCAAGAACACCCAGCTGCCTGACTGGCTGGCATTCTTCTCCGGCAAGCGCTTCGTTGCCATTGCTACCGGCGTGATCTCCATTCTGGTGTCCGTCGTTCTGCTGTTCGTCTGGCCCGTCATCTTCGGTGCTCTGGTCGCCGTCGGCAACGGCATCGCTGGCATGGACGGCATCGGCGCCGGCATCTACGCCTTCCTGAACCGTCTGCTGATCCCCACCGGCCTGCACCACGCTCTGAACAACGTGTTCTGGTTCGACACCATCGGCCTGGGCGACCTGTCTCACTTCTGGGCAGGCGAGACCAGCGCAGATGTGGGCTGGAGCCTGGGTATGTACATGTCCGGTTTCTTCCCCTGCATGATGTTCGGTATTGCCGGTGCTGCTCTGGCAATGGTCAAGACCGCCAAGAACAAGAAGGCTGCTATCGGCCTGGTCCTGTCCGCTGCGATCTGCGCCTTCGTCTGCGGCGTTACCGAGCCCTTCGAGTTCGGCTTCATGTTCCTGTGCTTCCCCCTGTACATTGTGTACTCTGCCCTGTACGGCATCTTCACCGTCATCACCTACTACTCCGGTTTCCGTGCTGGCTTCTGCTTCTCCGCAGGTGCCACCGACCTGGTGTTCTCCGCTTCCCTGCCTGCAGCTGCTAAGACTTGGATGATCATTCCTCTGGGCATCGCAGCATTCCTGGTGTTCTACTTCGTGTTCTACTTCGCCATCACCAAGTTCGACCTGAAGACTCCCGGTCGTGAGGATGACGACGAAGAGGCTGAGAAGAAGGTCGTGCTGGCCAACAACAACTACACCGAAGTCGCTTCTGCTGTTCTGGCTGCTGTCGGCGGCAAGGAGAACGTGAAGGAAGTTGGCTACTGCGCAACCCGCCTGCGCTTTGAGGTGCTCGACAACGCTAAGGTTGACGAGAAGGCTGTCAAGGCTGCCGGTGCTGCCGGTGTCATCCGTCCCAGCAAGAACGCTTGCCAGGTCATCATCGGCACCAAGGTTCAGTTCGTCTACGACGAGCTGAAGAAGATGCTGTAACGGGCACTTCGGTAAAACAAAACAGGCGCGGAGGGCTGGTTGCCTCCGCATGACACCGCCGGGGGCGGGCGCAGAAAGCGCCCGTTCCCGGCGGCTTTTTGTTCACAGAAACTGCTTTTCTTCCAAAATGGAACGTGCTATACTGAAAAAAACGCTCTGCCCGCTCCGGCCGCTGTGCACCGGTGGAAGCGGGCGGGCCGCTGACGAAAAACGAGGTGTTTTGTATGATCCTTCAGAATGCACTGGTTTATACGCCGCGCCACACCTTTGAGCGCGGTACGCTGTTCATCCGCAACGGGCGCATCGTGCCCTTTGCCGCCCCGGAAGCGGGCGAAGAGGTGATCGACGCCGAGGGCCTGTATGCCCTGCCGGGTCTGGTGGACATCCACTTCCACGGGGCCATGGGCAAGGACTTCTGCGACGGCACCGAGGAGGCCATCCAGACGCTGGCCGATTTTGAGGCCAGCAAGGGCGTGCTGGCCATCTGCCCCGCCACCATGACCTACCCGGAAGAGTTTTTGAACCATGTGATGGACGCCGCCGCCGCCCACAAAAACGGCAAGGGCGCCGATCTGGTGGGCATCAACATGGAAGGCCCCTTCATCAGCCCCAAGAAGGTGGGTGCCCAGAACCCGGAGTATGTGCAGGGTGCTGACGCGGGGATGTTCCGCCGCCTGCAGAAGCGTGCGTGCGGCCTGATCAAGCTGGTGGACGTGGCCCCCGAAGAGCCGGGCAACCTGGATTTCATCAAGGAATGCCACAATGAGGTGCGCATCTCCATTGCCCACACCTGCACCGACTACGATACCGCCGTGCAGGCCTTTGAGGCCGGTGCCACCCACATGACCCATCTGTACAACGCCATGCCCGGCATCACCCACCGTGCCCCCGGCCCCATCATTGCGGCACTGGAGCACGGCGCAGAGGTGGAGCTCATCACCGACAACGTGCACATCCACCCGGCCATGGTGCGGTTCACCTTCAACACCTTCGGGGCCGACCATGTGTGCCTGATCGCCGACAGCATGATGGCCTGCGGCCTGCCGGACGGCCAGTACAGTCTGGGCGGACAGGCTGTCACGGTCAAGGGCCCGCTGGCCACCCTGACCGAGCAGCCCGGTACCATTGCCGGCAGCAACACCTGCCTGTACGACTGCATGAAGCGTGCCGTGCTGGAGATGAACGTGCCGCTGGAGAGCGCCGTGCGCGCCGCCAGCGAGAACCCGGCCCGGAGCATCGGCGTGGACAACGACTACGGCAGCCTGGCCGCCGGCCGTTACGGCAACGTGATCCTGGCCGACAAGGAGCTGAACATCAAGGCCGTGATCCAGAAAGGGACCCGCATCGTATGAACAAGACCTTTACCTGGCGGCTGCTGACCCCCGGCGAGCTGACCGACGTGTATCTGCAGGAAATGCGCCGCGACTTTCCCGCCGGGGAGCTCAAGCCGCTGAGTATGATCCTGACCAGCGAGGCCGAGGGCCTTGCCCACACCTGGGGCGTGTTTGACGGGGAGACGCTGGCCGCCTACCTGCTCATGGTGCGCCCGGAGGGCAGTGCCATCAGCCAGCTGGACTATTTTGCCGTGGTGCCCGCCTACCGCGCGGGCGGCCTTGGCGCAAAGCTGCTGGCAGCCCTGCCGGAGTACGAAGCCGGGGCACAGGCCATCATCATTGAGGCCGAAATGCCCGAAAAGGCTGAGGACGAGGCCATGGCCGTGCGCCGCCTGGGCTTTTACGCCCGGTGCGGTGCCCGCGACACCGACTACTATGAGCACCTGTTTGACGCGTGGTTCCGCATCCTGGTGCTGCCCTGCCCCGGTGCGCCGGAGCTGAGCGACAAGGACGCGCTGGACGCCCTGGTGAGCTGCTACAAACGCACCATCAGCGAGAGCCAGTGGCGCAAGTATGTGCAGTTCTACGCCCCGGACGGGAGCCTGCGCCTGTAAGGGAGACCCCGACGCAGGGTCGCAAAGGTAAAACAACAATTGCTGAAAAGGAGGTTTTTCTTATGACAACAAAAATGACTCGGCGCACGTTTCTGAAGGGGGCTGCGGCTGCTGCGGCAGCAGTGTCCCTGTCTGGCCTGCTGACGGGCTGCGGCGGCAACCCGGAACTGCCTGACAACGAGGTCCAGATCGGTGCATATACCGTAAAGGTGTATGGGCTGGATGTGGACCAGGGCACGGAGATGAACAAGGCTGGTGCCATCCTGGGCAAGGTGAAGCTGCAGTTTTCGGACGGCGGCGGAAACTGGCAGACCATGAAATATGATGGGATGTTCAGTGCTACTGTCAATGAATGCACTCTGACCCAGGTGGCTCCCACCGGAAGGTTTATTGTGACCGATTCCATGGGCGGAAAGCTGCACAGCACTGTGGAACAGGAGCTGCGGCTCAGCTTCCCCAACGAGGGTTGGCGTTACCAGTACCAGAACGGTGCAATGGCAGTGCTGACCATCAAGATCAACGGCATGACCGGCACGCTGTATCTGGTAAAGCGGGGCAACGGATATGTTGCCACCAAGATCAAACCCATGAACTGATAAAAGACCTTTTGCCCCGGGCACTCTGGAAAGAGTGCCCGGGGCTTTTTGTCCTTCTGCCCAGGGGCAGAAGGATGGTTTTGGGCAGTTTTTCCGGCAATGTAAAGAAATGTGCCACGGTTTTCACCGTCAGTTTACAAGCTCCTTGCAAAAGCCAGGCCCGGCCCCCAAAGTTTTACCTGCATTTTGCCCGTGTATGGTCGCAGCCTCCGGCGGGAATGCGCTACAATAAGGCCGTTCCCAAAGAAGTACAATAAGAGACGCCGGGCGGGTGCCCGGCCCGATCTGGAGGAAAATATTATGAAAAAGATCACGCGTCGTTCGTTCCTGGCCGTCTGCGGCACCGTGGCAGCCGCTGCTGCCCTCACCGCCTGCGGCGGTTCCGCTTCTTCTGCTGCGGCATCCACCGCTTCTTCCGCTGCCGGGAGCACTGCTGCCGGCACCCTGAGCGGCAATGTGGCCACCGGCGGTTCCACTTCCATGAAGAACGTCATCGCTGCCCTGACCGAAGGCTTTGCTGAGGTGGAGCCGGGCGTTACCGTCAGCTATGACCCCACCGGTTCCGGCGCAGGCATCACCGGTGCCACCGACAAGACCCTGAACATCGGCCTGTCCTCCCGTGCCCTGAAGGACGACGAGAAGAACGATGTGGACGGCACCACCGTGGCACTGGACGGCATCGCCATCATCGTGAATAAGGACAGCAAGGTGGCGGACCTGACCGTGGACCAGCTCAAGCAGATGTTCACCGGCGAGATCACCAACTGGTCTGAGGTCGGCGGCGACGACGGCGAGATCGTGCTGATCGGCCGTGAGGCCGGTTCCGGCACCCGCGACGGCTTCGAGAGCATCGTGGACGTGAAGGACAGCTGCGAGTACGCACAGGAGCTGACCGCTACCGGCGCTGTCATCAGCGCTGTGGAGGCCAACCCTCTGGCCATCGGCTACGCTTCTCTGTCGGCAGTAGGCGATACCGTGGCCATGGTCACCGTGGAAGGCGTGGAGTGCAGCGAGGCTACCGTCAAGGACGGCAGCTACAAGATCCAGCGTCCCTTCGTGTTCGTCACCAACAAGAGCGTGGCCCTGTCGGAGCAGGCACAGGCTTTCATGGACTTTGCCGCCAGCAAGGACGCTGCCGACCTCATCCGCACCGCAGGCGCTGTACCCGTGAACGAGTAAAAGGCGCTCAGAGCCAGCCCGGCTGGGAGTTCCCCCGCGAAATTCGGGGCTTCCAGCTCCCGCCCTATTGCCTACGGCAACAGGGTCCCACCCTCGGATCATTCGCTGGTGAAACTCCCGGCCGAACTGACCCGGTAAACAGGATGGGGACAATGATAAAATTAGCCCACCGCGTTGGCCTGCCGTTTCTGCGAGCCGACGCGGCTTTTATAAAGGTTTTCAGCTATGAACAAAAAATCCTATCTGGCTCGGGTACGGCTGCCCCGCACCCCTGCCGACTGGCTGGAAGCGATGATGAATTTCATCTTCTTCCTGTGCGGCATGCTGGCGGTGGGCTGCGTGGTGCTCATCACGGTGTACATGGTCCTCTCCGGCGTGCCGGCCATCCACAAGATCGGCCTGTTCCGGTTCCTGCTGGGCACCGAGTGGGCCTCCACTGCCGCCGACCCGAAGTTCGGCATCCTGCCCTTTATCCTGTCCAGTGTGTACGGCACGCTGGGTGCCACCCTCATCGGTGTGCCCATCGGCCTGCTCACGGCGGTGTTCCTGTCCAAGGCGGCCGGCCCGAAGGTGCGCACGGTGGTGGTCACGGCCATTGAGCTGCTGAGCGGCATCCCCAGCGTGGTGTTCGGCCTGCTGGGCATGCAGGTGCTGGTGCCCGCCGTGGCAAAGACCTTTGGCAAGGCGTCCGGTGCCTGCCTGCTGTCGGCCATCGTGGTGCTGTCCATCATGATCCTGCCCAGCATCGTGTCCGTGTCGGTCACGGCCCTCAACGCCGTGCCGCCGGAGTATGAGCAGGGCAGCCTGGCCCTGGGTGCCACCGACACCGAGACCTGGTTCAAGATCAGCGTGCCCGCTGCCAAAAGCGGCATTGCCGCCGGCATCGTGCTGGGCATCGGCCGCGCCATCGGCGAGGCCATGGCCGTGATGATGGTGGCCGGCAACAGCCCCAACATGCCGGACAGCGTGTTCCGCAGCGTCACCTTCCTGACCACCGCCATTGCCAAGGAAATGAGCTACGCCGGCGGCCTGCAGCGGCAGGCGCTGTTCAGCATCGCGCTGGTGCTGTTCGGGTTCATTATGCTCATCAACATTGTGCTCAACGTGGTGCTGAAGGGAGGCGACCGCGATGCATAACGGGTTTTCGCCCTCCCGCCGCGCCTGGAACCGTGTGATGACGGTGCTGGTGTGGGCGGCTGCCCTGCTGGTGATGGCGCTGGTGGCGGGCATCATCGGCATGGTGCTGGTGCGCGGTGTGCCGCACATCCGCTGGAACTTCCTCACCACCACCGCCAGCGTGCTGAAAGGCACCGACGGCATCCTGCCGGCCATCCTCAACACGCTGTACGTCATCCTGCTGACCCTGCTCATCGTACTGCCGCTGGGTGTGGGCGCGGCGGTCTACCTGACCGAATACGCCTCCAACCGCCATCTGATCGAGGTGATCGAGTTCACCAACGAGACGCTGGCCGGCATCCCCAGCATCCTCTATGGTCTGGTGGGCATGCTGGTGTTCAGCCAGGCGCTGGGCTTCCAGACCTGCCTGCTGTCCGGCAGCCTGACACTGGTGGTCATGAACCTGCCCACCATCATCCGCACCACCCAGGAATCCCTGAAAACGGTGCCCCAGGGCTACCGCGAGGGTGCGCTGGGTCTGGGTGCCGGCAAGTGGCATATCATCCGCACCATCGTGCTGCCCTGCAGCATGGACGGCATCGTCACCGGCTGCATCCTGGCCGTAGGCCGCATCGTGGGCGAGAGCGCCGCGCTGCTGTTCACCGCCGGTGCGGCGGAAGTGATCGCCAAGGGTGTGGTCAAGGCCTACACCTCCAACGGTGCCACCCTGTCGGTGCTGCTGTACCTGCGTGCCTTTGAGGACGGCGACTTTGCCTCGGCCTGGGGCATTGGTGCGGTGCTGCTGGTGCTGGTGCTGGCCATCAACCTGGCCGCCCGCCTGGCCAAGACAAAACTGAAACAGAAGCAGTAAAAATAAAGAGGTACTCTATGGAAAACACGAATGTGTCGGTGATATCGGCAAAAAACCTGAACCTCTGGTACGGCGACTTCAAGGCGCTGAAACATATCTCGCTGGACGTGGGCGAGCGGGAGATCACGGCCCTCATCGGCCCCTCCGGCTGCGGCAAGTCCACCTTCCTGAAAACGCTCAACCGCATGAACGACCTTGTGCCGGGCGTGCGCATCGAGGGGGATGTCCGCCTCAAGGGGCAGGACATCTTTGCCCGGGACATGGAGCTCACCGACCTGCGCCGCCGGGTGGGCATGGTGTTCCAGAAGGCAAACCCCTTCCCCATGAGCATCTACGACAACATCACCTACGGCCCCAGGCTCCACGGTGTGCGCAATAAGGCAGAGCTGGATGAGCTGGTGGAAAGCTCCCTGCGGGGTGCGGCCCTGTGGGATGAGGTGAAGGATCGCCTGAAAAAGAGCGCCCTGGGCCTGTCCGGCGGCCAGCAGCAGCGCCTGTGCATCGCCCGCGCCCTGGCGGTCAAGCCCGAAGTGCTGCTGATGGACGAGCCCACCAGCGCCCTGGACCCCGGCTCCACCATGAAGGTGGAAGAGCTGATGAGCGAGCTGAAAAAGAACTACACGGTGGTCATCGTCACCCACAACATGCAGCAGGCTGCCCGTATCAGCGACCGCACGGCCTTCTTCCTGCTGGGCGAGCTGGTGGAGGTGGGCCCCACCAACCAGATTTTCAGCGCCCCGCAGGACAAGCGCACCGAGGATTACATCTCCGGCCGGTTCGGTTAAATCGAGGAGGAAAGACCAATGAGCATCCGCAAACAGTACGACACCGATCTGGAAGCCCTCAAGGCGGCGCTGGTGGAAATGGGCAGCAACTCTGCCGAGGCCGTGGAGGCCGCTCTGGAAGCACTGTGCACCGCCGATGCCGAAGCCGCCCAGAAGATCGTGAAGGGCGACAGCCGCATCAACAACATGGAGCGGGACATCGAGCACCGCTGCATGACCCTGCTGCTGCGCCAGCAGCCGGTGGCCGGTGACCTGCGCCGCATCTCCACCGCCATGAAGGTGGTCACCGACATTGAGCGCATCGGCGACCATGCTTCGGACATTGCCGAGATCATCCCGCATCTGGTCACCGTGCGCAAGGAGGGCGACCCGGCGGTGAGCCAGGCCATTGCCATGGGCCGCAAGGCATACCAGATGATCCAGGACGCCATGGCGGCACTGACCGCGGAGGACGAGCTGGCCGCCCGGCAGGTCATTGCGGCCGACGACGCCGTGGACTTTGACTTCAATGCCATTAAGCACACCCTCGCGCAGGAGATCGCAGCCGATCCCGCTAAGGTGGACGCTGCGCTGGACCTGCTGATGGTGATCAAATATCTGGAACGCATCGGCGACCACGCGGTGAACGTGGCCGAGTGGGTGCAGTTCGTGCGCACCGGCCGTTACAAGGACGAGAGCATGTTTTGATCAAGCGATTTTCCTCATTTTCTTCCAGATGGGCCGCGCTGTGCAGTTCGTGCACAGGCGGCCCTTTTTGCTGAGGAAAATAATTCAAAAATTTTTATCATTTCGTGCAATCTTCCGGGACCGTGTTTCGTATACGAAGTGTAAGGGCCTTCAAGCAAGGTGTAAGGGCCTTCAAGCAAGACCTGCAGTTCCCGTGCGGTGGGTGTCCGGCTTCCCCCAGTCCCCGCCCGCCGCACCGTTACAGAGGAGATCCAGATGATGCAGACCAAGAACGAGATGCTGGAGAGCCGCACGGAAGCCGTCAGCCGCGACGCGCTGGTGCGGGCGGCTCTGCAGGAGATCACCCAGAATTACCGCGAGGCCAGCCTGTCCAACGTGGCGCGGGCCTATGGCGTTTCGCTGGCATACGTCAGCGAGTGCGTGCGTGCGCAGACCGGCAAGACCTACAAGGAGCTGCTGCAGAGGCACCGCATGGAGACGGCGGCCCGCCTGCTGCGCCGCAGCGATCTGAACATCCAGCAGATCATTGCCCAGGTGGGTTACGAGAACACCAGCTATTTTTACCGCCTGTTCCACGAGCGCTACGGCCTGAGCCCCCGTGAGTACCGTCAGGTGCGCGCAGTCCGCAGCCGGACCACGGCCTGAGCATTCCAGACAAGAGAATCACTTTCCCCCCTGAGCAGGGCACCGGTGTGAGACGCACGGTGCCCTGCTTTTTTGCAGTTGTGCCGATGCACAAAAAACTGGTGTTTTCTGGCAGGATGTAGTATAATAACAAGTGCAACAAAGCTGTGCCGCGCCTTCCTTGCGGAGAATATGCGGCAGGATAAGAGGGTGTAAACAGATGTTTCGTGGAGCAGTGAGAGGAGATCTGCCGCAGATCCTGCAGATCTATGCCCATGCGCGGGAAGCCATGGCGGCTTCGGGCAACCACACCCAGTGGGGCGACAACTTTCCCCCGCAGGAGCTTCTGGAGGAGGACATCGACTCCAACCGGCTGTTCGTGTATGTGGTCAACGGCCAGCTGATGGGCATGTTCGCCTTCATTCTGGGGGTGGACCCCACCTATCAGGTGATCGAGGACGGTGCATGGCTGAACGATGCCCTGCCCTATGGCACCATCCACCGGCTGGCCTCCTCCGGCAAGAGCAAGGGGGTGGCTTCGGCGGTCATCGAGTGGTGTCTGGAGCACTGCCAGAGCCTGCGGGCGGACACCCATGCCGACAACCAGATCATGCAGCATCTGCTGGAAAAGAACGGCTTTACGCGCTGCGGCATCATCCATGTGGCGGACGGGACGCCCCGCATCGCCTACCAGAAGCTGGCCCTGACCCAGCAGCACAGCTGAGCCCAAAACGTATTATAACACCCCCTGCCCCGAGGCCCGGCCCCGGTGCAGGGGGTGCTTTTTTGTCGTCAAAACCGCAAAACTGTATTTTATACAAATACAGTTTTGCGGGAGAAAAAATAAAAGTTCACAAAGATTGGAAAATGAGAGGGGAAAATGCCTGGAAATACTTCCTCTTTTGGACCGTCTGTGCTATAATGACACTTGTTCTTGGGAAAGAGACAGAAAACTGTACGCATGAGGCGTACAGCATAAAGAGGAGTGTTATCATAGTATGAAGACCCTGAAAGCTGCTGTTGCAAAGTACAACAGCGTCAGCCTGATCCTCCGTATCCTGGTGGGCCTGGCAGTCGGCGTGGTGCTGGCACTGGTGGCCCCGGGTGCCGGTTGGGTGGCTGAGTTCGGCAGCCTGTTCGTCGGCGCATTGAAGGGCATTGCCCCGGTGCTGGTGTTCGTGATCGTGGCAAGCGCCCTGGCACAGGGTTCTTCCAGGCTGGACCGCCGCTTTGGCACGGTGATCTGGCTGTACATGCTCACCACCTTCCTAGCCGCTGCCATTGCGGTGGTGACCAGCTTCCTGTTCCCGGTGACCGTCGTGCTGGCCGACGCAGCCCAGTCCGACGTGATCCCCCAGGGTCTGGGCGAAGTGATGAGCACCCTGCTCACCAACTTTGTGGCCAACCCCGTGGCGGCCATCATGAACGGCAACTACATCGGCATCCTGTTCTGGGCCTGCATGTTCGGCATTGCCATGAAGGGCATCGGCTCGGAGAGCACCAAGATCTTTATGGCCAACACCGCCGATGCGGTGTCCCAGATCGTGCGCTGGATCATCAATCTGGCACCCTTCGGCATCATGGGTCTGGTGTACACCAACGTTTCCGGCAACGGCCTGGCCATCTTTACCCAGTACGGCAAGCTGCTGGCCCTGCTGGTGGGCACCATGCTGTTCATGGCCCTCATCGTTTCGCCCTTCATCATGTTCATCTACCTGCACTGCAACCCGTACCCGCTGGTGTTCCGCTGCCTGAAGGAGTCCGGCCTGACCGCCTTCTTCACCCGCAGCTCCGCCGCCAACATCCCCGTGAATATGGCCCTGTGTGAGAAGCTGGGGCTGGATAAGGACATGTATTCCGTGTCCATCCCGCTGGGTGCCACCATCAACATGGACGGTGCCGCCATCACCATCACCATCATGACGCTGGCCGCCGCCAACACGCTGGGCATTCAGGTGTCCCTGCCGGCCGCCATCGTGCTGAGCGCCATGAGCGCTCTGGGTGCCTGCGGTGCTTCCGGCGTGGCCGGCGGCTCCCTGCTGCTGATCCCCATGGCCTGCTCCCTGTTCGGCATCTCCAACGACGTGGCCATGCAGATGGTAGGCGTGGGCTTTATCATCGGCGTGGTGCAGGACTCGGTGGAAACGGCCCTGAACTCTGCCGGTGACGTGGAATTTGCCGCCACCGCAGAGTATCACCAGTGGCGCAAGCAGGGCAAGGCTCTGCCGGGGTTCCTGGCTCAGTGAGAAAACCTAAATTTTAAAAAATGCGAACGACCGCTGTCCTCGTTGCGAGGGCAGCGGCCGTTTTTTGCGTGTAAAATTTGAAAATCAATAACGATTGGGGTTATCCGTCTGGCAAAGAAGATAGTCGATGCTCACGTTGTACAACAAAGCAAGAGAAACCAGCAATTCTGCTGTGAGCTGTTGAATGCCTGTCTCGATGTAGCTGTACTTCCGCTGTGTGATACCGATTTGGTCAGCAACCATCTGTTGCGTAAGGTCGTGATCTTCTCGTAAGTCTTTGAGTCTGTTCTTCATGGCTGTTGCCCTCCTTACTATTAAGGATAGGCAAGAAGAATTTTTCTATTGACTAATAGATAAATATTATCTATAATACAAATATGCAATAAAAATACGGCTTTTGGCGAGAGAGGAACTGCAAATGGTCGTAAAGTCGGAATCTGTGATGGGAGAGATCCTGAAAAAACTTCCGTGTGAGCCGCCAGAGATAGGCGGAATTCTTGGCGGAAAAAATGGAGTGGTCACATGCCATGTCTTGGACTACGGAAAGACGGGCGGTTCTCCGTGCAGTTATACGCCAAATATTGCGTATTTGAACCGGAAGATCGAGGAATGGTTCAAAGATGGAATTGAATTTATGGGCATCTTTCATGTGCATTTTGGTGGAGCAGAGAGTCTTTCGCCGGGTGACAAATTGTACATCGGCCAGATTTTGGAAGCAATGCCAGAAGAAATAACTTGTTTGTATTTTCCGGTCGTTAAAATGCCTGAGCGGGAAATGGTGGTCTATCGGGCATCGAACGATCATGGGAAAATCAAAATAGAAAAAGAGCCAATCTTATATCAGGGAGGAATTGACGATGGAAAAAGTTGATACCCGGAACAAGCGCATGATCGTGCTGCCGGAGGGCTGCTTCTGTGGAAACTGCATGGAGTGTATCTATGCTGACCGGAGTGACTGGAACGGGGATAGGGTTTACTGCCGCTGCCAGAAAGGCTGGACCCACGGCTACAACCGCCCGGAAGATCGGAACGGCTGCATCTGGTTTGAAGAACGCTAAGAAAGTGATGGACCTGTAGTAAAGGAGCAGATCGGCCATCAGGATCAGTGTGGAACAATGAACTCACCGGATCTGCTCTTTAAAAGCTGCAAAGTGCGGCTTGCTTTGGGGAAGGCTGCACTGGAATGAATCCAGAAAACGGAGGAATAGAAAATGGATCAGTTGGTGGTATTGATCGTGATTCTGCTGATCGGCGCATGGTTTTCCTGGCGGGATATCAGCAATGGCCGGGGATGGATGTGCCGATTCCTTTCGGCAGAAACACTGCAGTCGCTGAATTCGGACGGCGGGCAGGTGAAAAAAGCACTCCTGTCGGTGGTTGTGGGCTATGCAACTATCTGCGTAACCATCGTTAAGTGGCTGTTTTTGCTGGCAATTCGGTTGACAGATGGATTCTGAGCAATGGTACAGATGAAATAAAGCAACAGCCGTCTGCTTTCTTCAAAAAGAGGGCAGGCGGCTGTTGCTTTTAAAGGGAGGATGGAAAAATGTATTTAACGATGTTGATAGCGGGTTTTGTGATCGCATGCATTTGTCCGCCGATCGGCTGTCTGATCATTGCTGTGGATGCATACATGGTAGCGGCGGCGTATCCGATCCTTGTCGGGATCCTATGCGGAGTGGCATATCTTGCAATGAGTGCATGGATGATCTACAGCTGATTTGGAGGAAAGATCAATGGGATATTATAATCAGGCTCTGACCGATTATGTCGGAAAAATCTGCGATGTAGAAAGGGAACTCTATACGACACAGCGGTTGATCGCCAATCTGGACTACCAGATGCAGCGGCTTGGACACCCAAGGGAAGTCGATCCTCCAGAACCGACAGACGGCGGAAATCCGTTCGTTCAAAACGGCGGCTGGTATATGGTTTTTCTTCTGGGGATCCCCATCTCTGGTGTTGTTCGAAGCATCTCGTTGGGCATTGTTATTGCGATCGCTCTCGGTGTGTTCGGAACGGTCTGGGGAAACATCTACCAGCGTGCTGCGGATAGGGAAATACGCAACGAAAAATGGGCAAAGTATGATAGTGCCGTGGCTGCAGACAAAAAGAGAGTAGAAAAAGAACGTGCTTACAGGAAACAGCTCCAGAGTGAAAAGGAACTGCTGCTGCAGCAGCAGGCAAAACTGGAGCAGGCCCGGGCAAGACTGTATTCCCGCGGAACGATCCACGAAGCCTACAGAAGCCTGATCCCCATGGCGTGTTTCCACCACTATCTCTCAACGGGCATTACGAACACACTGGAAGGAAAGAAAGGCTGCTATGACCGGTTTGATGAGGATTCGTGGAGGCACGCTGTCCTTACAAATTTACAGCAGGCAGTACGAGAACTGCGAAAGCTGCAGCAGGTCAATCAGGGCCTTTATGAATGCCTGAACCAGAGCAATCATACCCTGAACCGCATTGAGCAGGGAAACCAGAGGATCTATGGGCAGCTGGACGCTGTGAGGACAAATACCGAACTGACCGCATATAATAGCCGGGTATCGGCACTTGCGAACAGTGCGATGACCTATATGTATTACGACAGAAATTATCGCTGATGCGCTTTCCCGAAAAGGCCTTAGTCCATAAACCCTGCCTTTTCCAGGGCCGTGAGGATCAGGGGGATCAGCACCAGCTGGGCCAGGATGCCCGGCACGGCGGTAAGCAATGCACCGGACAAAAAGGCCTGGAAGGGGAAACTGCCTCCGGTGAGGCCTGCCAGCACAAAGCGGACAGCGCCCCACACCAGCCGCCCAGCCACCATGGCGGTGACGAGAGCGGCATACATCATGGGCAGGGTGTGCTTCACTCTGCGCCAGACAAGGCCGGACACAAGGCCGTAGGCGGCCAGCTCAAAGGCCATGGAGACGGCGATGGGAAACATCGGCGGCATGCCGAACAGCACCGAGCGCAGCAGCGGAGCCACAAAGCCCACGGCCAGCCCCCAGGGGCCGCCCAGCACAAAGCCGCACAGCAGAATGGGAAAATGCATGGGGCACAGCATGTTGCCCACCTGCGGCACATGGCCGGTGACCATGGGCAGCACAAAGGCCAGCGCAAGGAACAATGCCGCCAGCACGATGCGGCGGGCGGGCGAAACAGTCTTGGTGTTCATGAAAAAGTCCTCCTTTGCATAAAAAAGGGGTCTGCTCCCGGCATTCCGGCCGGAAACAGACCCCTTCGTGGCGTCTTTTGAAAAAATGCTCTGGATAAAAAGTTCTCCTGTATGGAGAAAACGGGCTTCTGCCCGCACACCCGGCTCCGTGCCGGATTTTGACAAAATTATAGCAAATGCCCCGGCGGCTGTCAAGATGCGGCAAACGACCCGCAAATTGACCAAAAAGCGGAACTTTTCGGGCAAGATTTCCCCGTGTATGTACATTTTGCATGAAGGAACTTGACCTTTTTGCATAGAATAGCTAATATAAACTTGAAAAAGAGCGCACTGCTGGGACACACCTGCCCGGCAGGGCGTAAAACGGCTTTTTTGGAACGCTTGCAAATCTGAGGTTCATACGGGAGGACCATCATGACAAATGCAGAAAAACTTACCCTGGCAAAGCACGCCTGTCACATCCGCATGGGCGTGATCGAGGGCACGCACAGCGCAAAGTGCGGTCATCCGGGCGGCAGTCTGGACATCGCCGAGCTGCTGAGCTACCTCTATTTCGTGGAAATGAACATCGACCCGAAGGATCCCAAGATGGCCGACCGCGACCGTCTGGTGCTGTCCAAGGGCCATGCCGCTCCGGCACTGTACGCTGCTCTGGCAGAGCGCGGCTACTTCCCGGTGGAGGACCTCAAGACCCTGCGCAAGATCGGCAGCTACCTGCAGGGCCACCCCAACATGAACGAGACGCCGGGTGTGGACATGTCCACCGGCAGTCTGGGCCAGGGCATCTCTGCAGCCTGCGGCATGGCACTGGGTGCCAAGCACGCAGGCAAGCCCATCAACGTGTTTGCCATCGTGGGTGACGGCGAGGTGGAAGAGGGCGAGTGCTGGGAGGCCTTTATGTTTGCCGCCCACTACGGCCTGAGCAACCTGTGCGTGTTCCTGGACCGCAACCGCCTGCAGATCGACGGCTCTACCGAGACGGTCATGAGCAGCGAGCCGCTGGAAGAGAAGATGAAGGCCTTCAACTTCAACGTGCTGACCATCAATGGCCACGACTATGACCAGATCGAGGCCGCCATCCAGGCTTTCCATGCCGAGAACGACAAGCCCACCTGCATCATCATGGACACCACCAAGGGCAAGGGCGTTTCCTTTATGAGCAACTCCGTGGACTGGCACGGCAAGGGCCCCAACGACGACGAATACAAGGTCGCTATGGAAGAACTGAACGCCGCCTACGCCGCGCTGGAACAGGAGGAGAAGTAAGATGGCAGACGTGAAAAAGATCGCTACCCGTGAAAGCTACGGCAACACCCTGAAGGAGCTGGCCGCTGAGGGCCACGACGACCTGGTGGTGCTGGACGCTGACCTGGCTGCCGCCACCAAGACCGGCATGTTCCGCAAGGCTTACCCGGACCGCCACTTTGACTGCGGCATTGCCGAGGGCAACATGATGGGCGTGGCCGCCGGCCTGTCCACCATGGGCTATGTGCCCTTTGTTTCCAGCTTTGCCATGTTTGCCGCCGGCCGTGCCTTTGAGCAGGTGCGCAACTCCATCGGCTACCCCCACCTGAACGTGAAGATCGGTGCCACCCACGGCGGCATCTCGGTGGGTGAGGACGGTGCATCCCATCAGTGCTGCGAGGACTTTGCCCTCATGCGCAGCATCCCCGGCATGACCGTCATCTGCCCCGCCGATGACGTGGAGGCCCGCGCCGCTGTGCGTGCCGCCTACGCCATGGAAGGCCCGGTCTACCTGCGCTTCGGCCGTCTGGCAGTGCCCGTGTTCCACGATGCCGACAACTACCACTTTGAGATCGGCAAGGGCGAGCAGATCACCGAGGGCAATGACATTGCCATCATCGCCACCGGCCTGATGGTCAACGAGGCCCGCATCGCTGCCGAGCAGCTGGCCGCCGAGGGCATCCATGCCCGCGTCATCAACATCCACACCATCAAGCCGCTGGACGAGGAGATCGTCCTGAAGGCGGCCAAAGAGTGCGGCAAGGTGATCACCGCCGAGGAGCACAACGTCATCGGCGGTCTGGGCGAAGCCGTGTGCGCCGTCCTGTCCGAGAAGCTGCCCACCCCCGTGCGCCGCGTGGGCGTGCAGGATGTGTTCGGCTGCTCCGGCTCCGCCTGGGACCTGCTGGCAAAGTACGGCCTGGATGCTGCCACCATCTGCAAGACCGCACATGAGATGCTGAATAAATAAGCACTCCTTTTCTCTGTATCTGCGCCGCCGCATCATTCGTTGATGCAGCGGCGTTTTTGCATGCCACAAAAGTTTTTGCCAAACACCGCAGGATATGGTATGCTTACAGAAAAAGCAGTAAAACCGGAAGGGAGAATCTCAATGCTGATCGTGGACAAACTTGCACTTCAGGAAAAACTTTCGGAAGGCGAAAAGACACTGGCTGCTTATATTCTGGCACATGGCATGGAAATTGCCAAATATTCCACCCGCAGTCTGGCGGAAGTGACCTATACCTCTCCGCCGACCGTGCTGCGCCTTTGCAAAAAACTGGGCTTTTCCGGCTTTGACGACTTCAAGCAGAACTTTATGCGCGAGCTGGAATATCTTGACCAGCGGCAGGGCAAGGTGGACTTCAATTTTCCCTTTGCGGAAACCGACAGTCCCATGCGGGTAGCGCAGAACATCGGGGAGCTGTACGAGGAAGCCATCAGGGACACCATGCAGCTTCTCCGGTATGAAGATCTGCATAAAGCCGTGCTGCTTCTTAAATACCACGAAGAAATCCACGTTTTTTCCGCCGGAACTGCTATCAATCAGGCCGAGTCCTTCCGGGAAAAGATGCTGAAGATCGGAAAACGGGTGGTCATCTCCAACAATCTGAACTACCAGCGATATCAGGCTTGTTGTCTGACCGAGCGAGATCTTGCCATGATCATTTCCTATTCCGGCGAAACAGCGCAGATGCTGGAGATTGCCCGACAGTGCAAACGCTCCGGCACGCCTATTCTTGCGTTGACCAGTTTTGGCGAAAACAGCCTGACTGCTTACGCGGATTGCAAGCTGACCCTGTCCACAAAAGAAAGCATCTATCAGAATCTTGGGGACTACGCCTCCCACCTGTCCATGACTCTTTTGCTGGATATCCTGTATTCCGAATACTTCCGGCAGAACTACCAGAAGAACTATACGCACAAGCTGGAACGCGCCCGGGAGCTGGAGCAGCACCGCACCTCTACCAACCCGATTTTGTTGAATTTGCACAAAGAAAATGCGGAATGAAACACTGTTCCGTTTTTTGCCGAGCAAATAGAAACAGAAAAATTAACACTGTACCAATAAGTTTGAAAGATATTGAACAAAGGCCTCTTTGCAAGTATTCTATACCTGCAAGGAGGTTTTCAAGTTTATGGAGATGCCAAAAGAGTTTCTGTGGGGTGGTGCGACCGCTGCCAACCAGTACGAAGGAGCCTACCAGACCGATGGCAAGGGGCTGAGCATTGCCGATGTGGAAAAGGGTGCACGCCATGGGATCCCCCGAGAGATCCACACACATGTCATGGAGGGAAACTACTATCCCAGCCATGAAGCTGTGGATTTTTACCACCATTACAAAGAAGATATTGCGATGTTCGCTGAGATGGGCTTCAAGTGCTTCCGGATGTCCATCAACTGGCCGCGCATCTTTCCGCAGGGGGATGAATTACAGCCGAACGAGGCCGGGCTTGCCTTTTATGACCGGGTATTTGACGAGCTGCACCGCTATGGAATCGAACCAGTGGTCACACTTTCACATTACGAGACCCCGCTGTATCTGGTGCAACACTACGGTTCCTGGCGCAATCGTGCGCTGATCGATTTCTTTGCCCGGTACTGCGAAACGGTGTTCCGCCGGTACAAAGGCAAGGTGCGGTACTGGATGACGTTCAACGAGATCAACGAGACTATGAACCAGGCCGAACCGTATCATCAGGCGGGCGTGCTCTTTACGGAAGGTGAGGACCATCATGCTGTCAAGGCGCTGGTCAGTCACAATATGTTTCTTGCCAGCGCAAAGGCCGTGCAGATCGGTCATGCGATCGACCCGGAAAACAAGATAGGCTGCATGATCCAGTATCCGACCACTTACCCACGCACCTGCGCCCCCAAAGATGTGCTGGCGCAGCGGTTCCAGATGATGCCGAACTACTATTATACCGATGTAATGTGCCGCGGCCACTACACCAGCCTGTGCACGGCACAGCTGCGGCGCATGGGTACTTCCGTGGAGATGCAGCCGGGCGATGCCGAACTGCTGGCTGCCGGAACGGTAGACTATATTGCGTTCAGCTATTATTTTTCTTCTGTGGCTCGTGCAACGGAAGAAACCGACTGTTGTGTGGAGCGCAGCAATCCGTATCTGGAACGCACTGCGTGGGACTGGCCCATTGACCCGGATGGCCTGCGCATTGCACTGAACGAGCTGCATGACCGGTATGAGCTGCCGCTGTTCGTTGTGGAAAACGGTTTGGGTGCCATCGATACCGTGGAGCCGGACGGCAGTATTCAGGACGATTACCGAATCCGTTTTCTGGGCAGCCACATCAATGCGCTGCGTCAGGCTATCGAGCTGGACGACATTCCGGTGATCGGGTACACTTGCTGGGGGCCGATCGATATCGTTTCGGTGGGTACCGGCGAGATGCGCAAGCGATATGGATTCATCTATGTGGACAAGAAGGATGACGGCAGCGGCACGCTGGCCCGTAAAAAGAAAAAGTCGTTTGAATGGTATAAAAAGGTGATTGCAAGCAACGGCGCAGACACAGCCTTGTAAGCGATAAATCTTTTAGAATAGGATATTGAAGGAGGCAAAACAAATGGATGCAAAGAAAACTGCTCAGCAGGTGCTGGAACAGGTCGGCGGCGCAGAAAACGTTGCATTTCTGACCCACTGTGTTACTCGCCTGCGATTCAATCTCAGATCAATGGACGGCGTGGACGACGCTAAAGTCAAAGCCGTGCCCGGCGTGGTGGGCGTTGTGAACAAAGGCGGCCAGTATCAGGTCATCATCGGCAACGAAGTGGTTTCTGTGTACGATGAGCTGATGAAGCTTGGCGACTTCGGCGGCAAGGAAGTTAAACAGTCTGCTGCCACGTCTGGCGAAAAGAAAAGTAAGGTCAGCGTTGTTCTGGACACGCTGGCCGGTGTGTTCACCCCGCTGATGCCGCTGATTGCCGGTGCCGGTATGATCAAGGCTCTGCTGTCTGTGCTGACCCTCGTCGGCTGGATCGATAAGAGCGGAAACCTGTACTATTTCCTGAACTTCATCGCAGACTCTTCCTACTATTTCCTGCCGATCTTCCTGGCCAATTCTGCCGCCAAAAAGTTTGGCTGCAACCCGCAGATGGCTATGCTGCTGGGTGCCATCCTGCTACACCCCAATTACATTGCACTGAAAGCCGATGCCGACGTTGTCCATGTGCTGGGTCTGCCGGTGAGGATGGTCACCTACTCTTCCTCGGTCATCCCCATTTTCCTCATCACACTGGTGCTGCCCTATGTGGAGCGCTTTGTCAATAAAGTCGTGCCCTCTGTGGTCAAATTCATCCTGCGGCCGGTGCTGACCATCCTCATCATGGCTCCCATTTCCCTGTGCGTGCTGGGACCTCTGGGCAGCATCATCGGTGACGGTCTGGTCGGTATCCTGCTGGCCATCGAAAAGGTCTGCCCCTGGGCACTGCCCACCGTCATCGGTGCCTTTATGCCGTTCCTGGTCATGACCGGTATGCATTACAGTTTGCTGCCCGCCTATGTCAATTCCCTGTCCATGCTGGGTTATGAGACTGTCATCGGCCCGGGCAACCTGCCTTCCAACATTGCACAGGGCGCTGCCGCACTCTGCGTTGCCATCAAGACCAAGAACAAGAACTTCCGTCAGCTGGCTGTTTCCGGCGGCGTGACCGCGCTGCTGGGCGTAACCGAGCCTGCTCTGTTTGGTGTCAATGTTCGTCTGCGTAAGCCTTTGATCGCCACGACCATCGGCGGCGGTTTGGGCGGTCTGTATGCGGGCCTGACCGGTGTGCGCCGTTTTGGCGGTGGCGGTGCCGGTCTGGCGGCCATCGGCCTGTATGTCGGTGAGAATCCCATGAACGTGGTCAATGCGCTGATCTCCGCTGCAATCGCCTTTATTGCCACCTTTGCAATCCTGTGGTTCATCGGGTTTGATGATGTCCCGGAAGAAGATTGAGTTCATCTGAATCATTGCCGCCGCGTCATCTATGGATGCGGCGGCGTTTTTGTGTGTTGTGTGACCCGGTCACGGAAAAACATGCGGCATCCGGGGTATACTGATGCTGTCAGAAAAAACAAACACCTTTTACGGAGGGATAAAATATGGCAGTTGTGACCATTACGACCGAAAACTTTGCGCAGGAAGTGCTGCACAGCGACAAGCCGGTGCTGCTGGACTTCTGGGCCAGCTGGTGCGGCCCCTGCCGCATGCTCAGCCCCATCGTGGATGAGGTGGCCGAAGAGCGCACCGACGTCAAGGTGGGCAAGGTGAATGTGGACGAGCAGCCGGACCTGGCGGCACAGTTCGGGGTGATGAGCATCCCCACCCTGCTGGTGTTCGAGCAGGGCAAGCTGGTGCGTCAGGCCGTGGGTGCCCGCCCCAAGGCCGGTGTGCTGGAGCTGCTGGGTTAAGATGTGCTGACTGAGCCATCCGCAGGAGACTGCGGGTGGCTTTTTTGTGTTCGCCCGCCGTCAACTCTTGCGGCCCGGCGGTGAAACATTTTCGCCTTGCTGTACAAACGCACCGAAAAAATGTAAGATGGAGCTGCAAACACTGTCACTTTCCTGCTTTACAACTTTACCAAGATAAAGTAAAATAAAGACAGAACACACCCGGGTGTGCCCATTGTGTGCGGAAGGTGCCGCACCCACCGGCCGGGAAGACCGGTGCAGGATGGTGTAAGAAGAACAGGGGGGAACCGACATGGAATTTGATCTTTCGACGCTGCAGCCCAAGGAGCGTGCCTCCTTTGCACTGCGGGCGCTGTACGAGGCCGCAGGGTGCCGCAAGTACCACATGGGCCGGTTTGAGGAGTACAGCCTGTATCAGGCCAACCGCAGCTTTCTTTCGTCGGAGCAGGTCATCACCTTCACCGACCTGGACGGCCGTCTGCTGGCTCTCAAGCCGGACGTGACCCTCTCCATTGCCAAAACGGCGCAGCCCGCCCCCGGCGAGACGCTGCGCTACTACTACCACGAAAACGTCTACCGCCCCTCGGCAGAGAGCCACACCTTCAAGGAAATCGGCCAGATGGGTCTGGAGTTTTTAGGCGGTGTGGACGAGACCGAAGTGCAGCAGGCCGTGTGTCTTGCGGCGCAGTCGCTGGGGCAGCTGGGCACCGACTGGGTGCTGGAAGTGAGCCACATGGGCTATCTGTTCGGCCTGCTTGATGCTTTGCAGGTGCCGGAGGACGCCCGCGCGGGCCTGCTGCGCAAGCTGGGCCAGAAAAACGCCCACGAGCTGCGGGCCGCTGCCCTCGCCGCCGGGCTGGACGAGGACGCCGCCGACACCCTGTGCCGGGTGCTGACCCTTTGCGGCGGCTACGCCGACACCCTGCCCCGTGCCGAAGCCCTGTGCCGCAACGACGCCATGCGGGCCGCGGTGGCAGAGCTGCAGGGGCTGGCCGGGCCGCTGGAACAGGCGGGCGGTGCCATCCGGCTGGATCTGACCCTGGCCGGTGAGATGGAATACTACAACGGCCTTGTTTTTCAAGGCTACCTCAAAGCCCTGCCCCGCCCCCTGCTCAAGGGTGGCCGGTACGACCTGCTGATGCAGCAGTTTACCCCCGGGGCCGGTGCCATTGGCTTTGCGGTCTATCTGGACGAACTGGACCGCCTGAGCGCTCCCTTGCCGCCGGTGCAGAAGAACAGCACCGACAAGGTGATGCTGAACGTGGCCCTGCCCAAGGGCCGTCTGGGCGACAAGGTCTACAATCTGCTGGCCGGCATCGGCTACGGCTGCCCGGAGGACTACAACGCCACCCGCAAGCTGGTGGTGGAGAACCCGGCGGCCGGCATCCGCTACTTCCTCGTCAAGCCCAGCGATGTGGCCATCTACGTCGAACACGGCGCGGCGGATGTGGGCATCGTGGGCAAGGACATCCTCACCGAGGCGGAAGCCGACGTGTACGAGCTGCTGGACACCGGCCTTGGCAAATGCCGCATGTGCGTGGCGGCCCCGGCCGATTATCAGGACGACCCTGGCCGACCGGTGCGGGTAGCCACCAAATTCGTCAACATTGCAAAAGCCTACTACGCCTCGCAGGGGCGGGACATCGACATCATCAAGCTGAACGGCTCCATCGAGCTGGCCCCGATCCTGGGCCTGTCGGATGTCATTGTGGATATCGTGGAGACCGGCACCACCCTGCGGGAGAACGGCCTGAAGGTGGTCACCGAATTTTTGCCCATCTCGGCCCGGTTCATTGCCAACAAGGCGAGCTACCAGTTCAAGCACGCTGAAATGGACACCATGCTGGAAAAGCTGCGGGCGCAGCTGCAGAACAAGGAGGAAGCAAAATGATCAAGCTGTACAACTTCGACGAGCTGAAGCCCGAAGAGATCCTGAACCGCGACATCCGCGCCGAGAAGAACGTGGAGGACGTGGTGGACGGCATCATTGCCGATGTGCGTGCCCGGGGCGACGAGGCCCTGAAGGACTACGCCCTGAAATTTGACGGGGCCGTCATTGAAAACCTGCAGGTCACACAGGAAGAGATCGACGAGGCTTTTGCGGGCATGGACCCCTATTTCCTTGAGACCCTGCGGCAGGCGGCGGCCAACATCGAGAACTTCCACCGCCAGCAGGTGCACAAGAACTTTGTGGGGAACGACAAGCCCGGCATCGTGCTGGGGCAGAAGTACACCCCCATTGAAAAGGCGGGCGTGTATGTGCCCGGCGGCACGGCGGCTTACCCCTCCACCGTGCTCATGGACGTGATCCCCGCCAAGGTGGCAGGCGTGTCCGAGATCGTCATGACCACCCCCGCCGGGAAGGACGGCAAGGTGAACCCGGTCATTCTGGCCGCCGCCGCCACGGCAGGCGTGACCAAAATTTTCAAGACCGGCGGCGCACAGGCTGTGGCAGCGCTGGCCTACGGCACCCAGAGCATCCCTGCCGTGGACAAGATCGTGGGCCCCGGCAACATCTATGTGGCTGCCGCCAAGCGCAAGGTGTTCGGCAAGGTGGGCATTGATATGATCGCAGGACCCAGCGAGATTCTGGTGCTGGCCGACGGCGGCTGCAACCCCGCCTGGGTGGCCGCCGACCTGCTGAGCCAGGCCGAGCACGACAAGCTGGCCAGCCCCGTGCTGGTCACCGACAGCGCCGACCTCGCTAAGGCCGTGCAGGCCGAGCTGGAAGTGCAGATCCCTCAGCTGCCCCGCGCCGCCATCGCCCGCGCCAGCGTGGACGACAACGGCAAGATCATCGTCTGCACTGACCTGCACAAGGCCATCGAAGCCTGCAACATCATCGCCCCGGAGCATCTGGAAGTGTGCGTGGAGGACCCCTTCGGCGTGCTGAACGAGATCAAAAACGCGGGCAGCATCTTCCTGGGCCGCAACGTGCCGGAGGCACTGGGCGATTACTTTGCCGGCCCCAACCACACCCTGCCCACCAGCGGCACGGCCCGCTTCTCCAGCCCGCTGGGCGTGGACGACTTCGTCAAGAAGTCCAGCTTCCTCTACTACACCCGCGAGGCACTGGGCGAAGTGGCCCCCCGCATTGCCGACTTTGCGGAGCGCGAGGGCCTGCACGCCCACGCAAAGAGCGTGACCATCCGGTACGAGAAGTGAAAGAGGCTCGCCCTCTCAGCTTCGCTACGCTCAGCAGCTCCCCCAAAGGGGGAGCCTCTGGCGGAACCGGAGACTTTGCATGGACTGCCAAGGCCTCTCCCTTTGGGAGAGGTGGATTTGCGGAGCAAAGACGGAGAGGGCGAGGCCGTTCGCCATAACAGAATAGACCTGAGGAAACTAGTATGAGTCGTTTTCTTTCCCCCACCCTGTCCGCTGTCACCCCCTATACGCCGGGCGAACAGCCGCAGGACCAGCAGTACATCAAACTGAACACCAACGAAAGCCCTTATCTGCCGTCCCCGGCGGTGGTGGCGGCGGTGAGTGAAGCCGAGGTGGAAAAGCTCCGCCTTTACTCCGACCCCGCCTGTGCCGACCTGCTGCGGGCAGCGGCGGCCCATTTTGGCCTGCAGCCGGATCAGATCATGCCCGGCAACGGCAGCGACGAGAACCTGTTCTTTGCGCTGCGGGCCTTCTGCGACGAACAGCACCCGCTGGCCTATGCCGACATCACCTATGGCTGCTACGGCGTGTGGTGCGGGCTGCTGCATATCCCCAGCAACATCATCCCGCTGAAGGATGATTTCACGCTGGACCCGAAGGACTACGATGGCCTGCACCAGACCATCGTCATCGCCAACCCCAACGCCCCCACCGGCCTTGCCCTGCCGCGCAGCGCCATTGAGGGCATCCTGCAGGCCAACCCCGACAACGTGGTCATCGTGGACGAGGCCTATGTGGACTTTGGCGGCGAGAGCTGTGTGCCCCTCATCGACCGGTACGAGAACCTGCTGGTGGTGCAGACCTTTTCCAAGTCCCGCCAGCTGGCCGGTGCCCGGCTGGGTCTGGCCATGGGCAATGCAAAGCTCATTGCCGACCTGAACCGGGTGAAGTTCAGCCTGAACCCCTACAACATCAACCGCCTGACCCTGAAAGCCGGGCAGGCCGCGCTGGAAGATACGGCCTACTTTGACCGCACCCGTGCCGCCATCGTGGACACCCGCAGCTGGACGAAGCAGCAGCTGGAAGCCCGCGGCTTTGCAGTGCTGGACAGCCGGTCCAACTTCCTGTTTGCAAGTACGGGCCGGAAAGACGGCGGAGAACTTTACAAAGCGTTGAAGCAAAACGGCATTCTGGTGCGGCATTTTGACGCACCCCGCATCGCCAACTGGCTGCGCATCACCATCGGCACGCCGGAGCAGATGCAGGCCCTTGTGGAAACACTGGACAAAATTCTGGAGGAATGAACCATGGAAAACCGGATGATCTCTCTGGAACGCAACACCAACGAGACCCAGATCGACCTGACGCTGGATCTGGACGGCTCCGGCCGTTACGAGATCGACACGGGGTGCGGCTTCCTGAACCACATGCTGGAGCTGTTTGCCCGGCACGGCCGGTTCGATCTGGTGCTCACCTGCCACGGGGACGTGGAGGTGGACTACCACCACACCACCGAGGATGTGGGCATCGCGCTGGGGCAGGCGTTTGCCCGGGCGCTGGGCGATATGCGCGGCATCCAGCGCTACGGCAGCTTCCACCTGCCCATGGATGAAGCGCTGATCCTGTGCGCGGTGGACCTGTCCGGCCGCTGCACCCTGAACTGGGACATCCACTGCACCACCGAGAAGGTGGGCGATTTTGACGTGGAGTGCGCCAAGGAATTCTGGCTGGGCTTTGCCCGCAGCGTGCCCGCCACCGTCCACTTTGTACAATTTGCGGGCGAAAATACTCACCACATCCTCGAAGCCTGCTTCAAGGGGGCCGGACGTGCGCTGGGTGCGGCGGTGAAGATCGACGAAGCCCACAAGGACGAGATCCCCTCCACGAAAGGACTGCTGGTATGATCGCGATCATGGATTACGGCGTGGGCAACCTGTTCAGCCTGAAATCCAGCCTTGCACAGCTGGGGCAGGACACGGTGGTCACCGCCGACCCCGATACCATCCGCAAAGCCGACCGGCTCATCCTGCCCGGCGTGGGTGCCTTTGGCGACGCCATGGACAAGCTGGTGGCCACCGGCCTTGTGCCGGTCATCCGGGCCGAGGCGGAAAAAAAGCCGCTGCTGGGCATCTGCCTGGGCATGCAGCTGCTGTTTGAAAAAAGCTATGAGTACGGCGAACACGCAGGCCTGGGATTTATCCAAGGCGAGGTGTGCCCGCTGGAGCCGGACCTGACGGACAAGAGCCTGAAGGTGCCGCAGATCGGCTGGAACGCACTGCACATCGTCAAGGATGACCCGCTGTTCCAGTATATCCGCGAGGGCGAGTATGTATATTACGTCCACAGCTATTACGGCAAGAACTGTACCGAGAGTACACTGGCGACCAGCGAGTATTCCATCCCGGTCACCGGCGCGGTACGGGCGGGCAAGGTGTACGGCACCCAGTTCCACCCGGAAAAGAGCGGCGACACCGGCCTGCGCATCCTGAAAGCGTTTGCGGAGTTATAAGGAGAATATGATGCAACTGTTTCCAGCCATTGATCTGCGCGGCGGCAAGGTGGTGCGCCTGACCCAGGGCGACTACAGCCGCATGACCGTATACGGCGAGGATCCCTGTGCCCAGGCACGGGTGTTCCTGGCGGCGGGTGCCCGGAACCTGCACGTTGTCGATCTGGACGGCGCGAAGGACGGCACCCTTTCCAATTACGACACCATTGCCGCACTGGCCAAACAGGGCGGGCTGTACATCGAGGTGGGCGGCGGCATCCGCACCGAGGAGCGCATAGAAAAATACCTCGCTCTCGGCGTGGGGCGCTGCATCCTGGGCAGCGTGGCGGTGACGGACTTTGCGTTCACCGCCCGGATGCTGCAAAAATACGGCGACAGGATCGCCGTGGGCGTGGATGCCAAGGACGGCTATGTGGCCATCCACGGCTGGAAAGAGGTCAGCGCCGAGCCGGGCGTGGACTTCTGCAGGCGGCTGGCAGACACCGGCTGCACCGCCATCATCTACACTGATATCGCCTGCGACGGTGCCATGCAGGGCACCAATCTGGCCCTGTACCGCCAGCTGGCAAAGGAGGTGCCCGGCGTGGCCTTTACGGCCAGCGGCGGCATCTCGTCCGAGGCGGAGCTTCTGGAACTGAAAGAGATGGGCACCGCAGCCGCGATTCTGGGCAAGAGCCTGTACACCGGCGCACTGGATCTGAAACGCTGCGTACAACTGGTACAGGATTGAACGGAGGGGAAACCGATATGATCACAAAACGCATCATCCCCTGCCTGGACGTGCGCAGCGGGCGCGTGGTCAAGGGCACGAACTTTGAGGGCATCCGGGATGTGGCCGACCCCGTGGAGATGGCCCGGATGTACAATGCGGCCGGGGCCGACGAGCTGGTGTTCTACGACATCACCGCCAGCTTTGAGGGCCGCACCCTCTTCACCGACATCCTCACCCGGGTGGCCAGCGAGGTGTTCATCCCGCTCACCGTGGGCGGCGGCATCAACACGCTGGAGGACTTTGACCGGGTGCTGAAATGCGGTGCCGACAAGGTCAGCGTCAACTCCGGTGCCCTGCGCGACCCCGACCTGATCCCGGCGGCAGCCCGGCGCTACGGCAACCAGTGCGTGGTGCTCTCGGCAGATGTCAAACGGGTGAACGGCCAGTTCCGGGTATTCGCCAAGGGCGGCCGCGAGGACACCGGCCGGGATGCGCTGGACTGGATCCGCTGGTGCGTGGACCACGGTGCCGGGGAGATCTGCCTGAACAGCATCGACACCGACGGCGTGCGCAATGGCTTTGATCTGGAAATGCTGGACGCCGTGGCGGCCCGCGTAGACGTGCCCATCATCGCCAGCGGCGGTGCCGGAAAAAAAGAGGATTTTCTGGAGCTGTTCCACCACAAGGGCATCGACGCGGGCCTTGCGGCCGGCATCTTCCACCAGAAGCTGCTGACCATCCGGGACCTGAAGGAATATCTGGCGGAGAATGGCGTGGAAATGCGCCTGTAAAAATACGCCGTACCCCTTGCGTTTGCAAGCCGAATACGCTAAACTAGAGCTATCCCCATCCGGGGAGGGAGAAACGACCATGGAACTGAAATTTGACGAAAAGGGCCTGATTCCTGCCATCGTGCAGGATCACTACACCAAAGAGGTGCTTACCCTCGCGTACATGAACGCTGAGACGCTGGCCCTCACCATTGCCGAAGGTCGCACCGTGTTCTGGAGCCGCAGCCGTCAGGAGATCTGGCGCAAGGGCGAGACCAGCGGCAACGTGCAGCGGGTGGTGTCCATCACTGCCGACTGCGACAAGGACGCACTGGTGGTGGAAGTGGTCAAGTCCGGCCCGGCCTGCCACACCGGGGCCGAGAGCTGTTTCTTCAACGAAGTATACGTCTCCCCGGAGCTGAAACAGTTCAGCTGGCAGGGCCTGTATGAACTGATCAAAGGCCGCAAGGATTCCCCCAAAGAGGGCAGCTACACCACCTACCTGTTTGAAAAGGGCAAGGAGAAGATCCTGAAAAAGGTGGGCGAAGAGTGCACCGAGGTCATCATTGCAGGCGAAAAAGAGGACAAGGAAGAAACCGTTTACGAGATCAGTGATCTGGCCTACCATGTTCTGGTGCTGATGGTCAGCGCCGGCATCACGGTGGAGGACGTGACCCGTGAACTGGAAAAACGACACGTCATTGACCATAAGGTCAAGCAGGAAAGGATGCAGTGAAGCAATTATGGCAGATTATAAGAAGTCCAGTGTCCATTGCCACTCCACCATGTGCGATGGCAAAAATACCTTGCAGGATATGGCAAGCGCTGCGTGCGCGCAGGGCCTGACCACGCTGGGCTTTACCGGCCATAGCTACACCCAGCGCGACCGCGAATACTGCATGAGCCCCAGCCGCACCGCCCAGTACAAGGCCACCATCGCCAAGCTCAAGGCCGAGTACAAGGGCAAGGTGGATATCCTGTGCGGCATCGAGTGGGATATCCTCAGCGAGGACAAGCGCACCGGCTACGATTACTGGATCGGCAGCGCACACCACCTGTACGGCAAGAACACCGGCAAGTATTACGAGATCGACTTCCGCCCGCAGGACCTGTGGGACTGCATCAACGACGACTTCGACGCCGACCCGCTGGCCGCTGTGGAAGCCTACTTTGCCGAGGTGGAAAAGGTGGCCGCCCTCAAGCCGGATATTCTGGCCCACATCGACCTGATCAAGAAGCTGAACGCCAAGGGTGAGTTCTTCGACGAGGAGTCGCCCCGCTACAAGGCTGCTGCTCTCAAGGCCCTGCAGGCCGCAAAGGACAACGACTGCCTGCTGGAAGTGAGCACCGGCGGCGTTTACCGCGGCTACCGCAAGGACTTCTACCCTGGCCCCTGGCTGCTGGGTGAGTGGCAGAAGATGGGCGGCAAGGTGATCATCACCTCCGATTCCCACGACATTGCCAGCCTGACCTACGGCTTTGACGAGGCCGCTGCCGCCATCAAGGCCGCAGGCTTTACCAGCGTGGAGGTGCTCACCGGCCACGGCTTTGAGACCCAGGAGCTGTAAAGAGCACGATTGGAATTGCCGCCGCTTGCGCTCTGGCAATTTTCAGCGGAAAAATGTTTTTGATTTTGCAGTCAGAGCGGCCTGCGGGCCGCTCTGACTGCCTTTTCACGAGAGGGGCCGCCGCGGGCAGCTTCTTCGTAAAAAGCAACTGCATAAAACGACAAAACAAGGGACTGCTTTCCGGGCGGCCCCTTGTTTTGCGGTAAAAATAAAGTTGGAGGAACCCTATGACCCAGACCCAGTCCCGGAAGAAGAACCTCTTCCAGATGAATGTAGACCTGATGCACGGCCCCATCTTCAGGAGTCTGGTGCTGTTCATGCTGCCCATTCTCATTTCCAACCTGTTCCAGCAGCTGTACAACACCGTGGACACCATGATCGTGGGCAACGTGCTGGGCGACACCGCCCTTGCTGCCATTGGCTCCTGCGGAGCCATCTACGAGCTTCTGGTGGGCTTCGGCCTTGGCATCGGCAACGGCCTTGCCATCGTGGCAGCGCGCGCCTACGGCGCTCAGGACGAGGAGCTGCTCAAGCGCACGGTGGCCGGGTCGCTGGTCATCGGACTGGTGGCGTCGCTGACCATCACCATGGCAGGCTTTTTCGGCCTGCGGCCCCTGCTGGAGCTGCTGGACACCCCCGCCGAAATTCTGGAAGATGCCTACCGCTACATCATCATCATTGATCTGGGCGTCATCGTCATGTTCGCTTACAACCTGTGCGCGGGCCTGCTGCGGGCCATCGGCAACAGTGTGATGCCGCTGGTGTTCCTGCTGCTCAGCTCGGCGCTGAACGTGGTGCTGGACCTGTGGTTCATTGCTGGGATGGGCATGGGCGTGGCCGGTGCCGCTGTGGCTACCGTGATCGCACAGGGCGTGTCAGTGGTGCTGTGCATCCTCTATGTCATGGCGCGGGTGCGCATCCTCATCCCGGGCCGGAAGCATCTGGACGTGGGCCGCAAGCTGTACTGGGACCTGTTCAGCCAGAGCATCTCCATGGGCCTGATGAGCAGCATCGTGTCTGCCGGTTCGGTGATCTTGCAGTACGGCATCAACGGGCTGGGCACCCTGACCATCGCCGGACACACGGCGGCCCGCAAGCTGTTTGCCTTCACGGATATGCCGCTCATCGCCATGGCGAATGCGGCGTCCACCTTCGTTTCCCAGAATTACGGCGCAGGCCAGCCGGAGCGCATCCGCAAGGGTATGCGGGAGATCTACCTGTATTCGCTGGTGGTCATGGTGGTGACGGTGCTGCTGATGCAGGTGAGCGCCGAGTGGCTGGTGCGCATGGTGTCCGGCTCGTCGGAGGTCCTCGTGCTGGAAAACGGCGCACGCTATCTGTGCTGGACTTCCCCCTTCTATGCGGTGCTGGGGGTGCTGCTGTCCACCCGCTATGCCCTGCAGAGCCTGGGCGAAAAGGTGCTGCCGCTGTTTTCCAGTGTCATCGAGTTCCTGGGCAAGGTGGTGTTCGTGCTGGTGTTCATCCCGCACTTTGCCTACAATGCGGTGATCCTGTGCGAGCCGGTGATCTGGTGCTTTATGGCCCTGTATCTGGTGGCGGTATACCGCTGCAATCCCTTTGTGTTCCCCAAAAAACAATGACCCGGTGCCCCGGGAAAACAAAAAGCGTCTGCAGAGGCTTCTGCAGACGCTTTTGTATGGGGGGTTCCTTACAGGGCCGAATAGCCAAAGCTGTTGACCAGGGCGTCGATGTGCTGGCCGGCCTTGCACATGGGGCAGTCACGGCTGTCGAAGCTGGCGTAGTCCGGCAGGCTGGCGGGGTCGAAGATGGAGGTGACCGGGTAGCCCATGCACTCGTGGGTGGTGGCGAAAATAGCCGAAAGGCCTGCCACCATGCCGCCGTAGTAGTTCACAGCCTCCACAGCGGCCTGCACGGTGTAGCCGGTGGTGATGGAAGCGGCCAGGATGAGCACATGCTTGCCCTTGACCATGGGGGCCAGATTGTCGCGCAGGATGATCTGGCTGCCGGTGGTGTACTCCGGGGTGATGACATAGATGGTCTGGTGGGCGTTCATGTTGGCAAAGCCGTCCTTGGTCAGCTCATTGGCCAGACAGGTGCCGATGACCTGGGTGCCGTCCAGACAGAGCACGGTGTCCACGATGGTGCTGTGCTGGTAGGCACTTACCAGTTCTCTGGCCACGGCCTTGGCCTCCGACAGGCGGGACTTCTGGGTGGTGACGTCGATGTAATAGTTGATGTGGCTGTGGCTGGTGGCAAAATGTCCCTTGGCAACGCGCAGGAACAGATCACTCTTTTTGGTGGGCAGTTTGACCATGTTGATCATACAGACAACACTCCTTTTCAGCCGGGCGTACGGTGCCGCCCCAAAATACAACAGCGCGGCGGCAAGTGGCTCTGCCGCTGCGCTTTGTCCGTTGCTTGTTCTTTTATTGTACCGGAAAACGGAACTGTGCACAAGACACAAAACAACTAAAAAACTTTGTCTGCCTTGCAACAATCTGCCGGAAACTGGGATGCAAAAAGGCCCGCGCCGAAGCGCGGGCTGAGGTTGCGGATAGGGGGACGCTTACTCCTTGGTGCTGGGGTCAGAACCGCCCAGGCCAGCAGCAGGGATAGACCAGCTCATGCTGAGCTCCGGCTGATCCCGTCTGGGGATATAGGTGAACACCAGCGTCTGATCGGATGTCGGCTCCGTATAACCGGGCACGGTGACGTTGTACAGAGCAACCGTCTTCTTGGGCAGGTTGGGGTACACGTCCTCGGCAGCATCCTTGGCAGCAACTTTCAGGCTGCTGTCGCTGGAAAAGACCTTTTTGCCCTCGGAGTCCTGCACCTTTACAGTAAAGCAGGTGGGCTCCAGGATTAAAGGATTGTCGGCATTGTTGCCGATCTTGATGGTGAAGACACCCTGAGTGCCCTCTACGGTAGCGGTCTGCAGCTGGGCAACGGTGGTACCGATCGTCAGCGTAGCATTCAGCTTTTTGGCAGAAGGATTGTTGGGGTCCTGAATCTCGCAGCCGGTCAGCAGGCCGGCACCGGCCACAGCCACAGCAGTGAGGGCAGAATATTTCATAAAGTCACGCCGGGAAAATGTATAGGACATGGTCTATTCCTCCTATGTTTCAACGGGTGTTTAGGCAAACAGGTCAACTTAGCCGTTTGTACCGGTACCCTTGATGGTCTCTGGGTCAAGAACCCAGTTGGCGGTGTACTCATTGTACTGCAGATCCGGCCAGAAGGTGAACTGCAGCTTCGCATACTCGGCAGGTACACCAGAAGCAGTGATCTGGAAGGTGCTCTCCTTGCCTCTTGCAATCCGAGGATACTCGCCCTCCAGGCAAGTGGCGTCGATCTTGCCGTCTACATAGGAGTTGTAGATCAACTGGCCCTGGGCGTCATAGAACTTGAGACCGAAGCTCTTGTGGTCCACCTGGATGGGGTTCCAACGGCTGTTGGCGATCTTCAGGGTGAAGGTGGCATTGCTTCCCTCGAGCTTTGCCTGGGTCAGAGTGGATTTTACCTTCAGCACGACATTATCACTGGGATAGGTGGTCTGGATCGCAGTTTCTGCGCCAGAACCAGAGCAGCCGCCCAGCAGGCTGGTACCGGCCACAGCCACGGCGGCCACGGCGGTGTATTTCAGAAATGCGCGGCGGGAGAAAACGGTAGACATGATTTGGTTCCTCCTCCTGGAATGTAAAATTATACAGTTTATGCCAATGGAAGTTACTTATACAATAGGCGAAATGACCGCAAAAGTCAATGCTTTTTATAAAATAATTGTGAACATTCTGTGGGCATATCGTACAAAATGGACGAAATCGAATGCAATTATCCGCGGATCACATCGGCGGCCTTCATGGTAAAGGTCAAAGTCTTGTCCGGGGCAAAGGTGGGCATGTAGGTCACCTGCAGCTCCTTCCAATTCTTGGGCACCATCAGCATCAGCACGATGTAGCCGGAGCCCTGCGGGGGCAGGCTCTCGCTGTCGGAGAAGCTCTGGGAGTTGGAGTTGTACAGGGACACCGTGGCACTGATGGCAGCACCCTGACCGTCGCAGGTGGCAACAAAGTCGGTGGTAGCAGCGGCCATGGCCTGGAAGTTGGCGTCCACGTTGCTGAGAGGGGGCACGGGGTAAGCGGCATTGATGGCATCCACGCCCTGTGCACCGATGGTATAGGTCTCGGTCTTGCTGCGGTTCAGCACGGTCACGCGCACGCCCAGATACTCATAGCCGGGCTGTGCGGGATCCTGGGTCAGGTGGAACACGCTGGACAGCTGCACGCCCAGACCGTTCCAGTTCTTGACGGTGTCGCCCACCTTCACGTCGTTGACGGTGGTGTTTCTGCCATTGGTCTTGCAGCCGCTCAGCAGGCTGGCAGAGCCGACCGCTGCAGCGGAAACACCTGCACACTTCAGGAATGCACGGCGGGAAATCTTGTTCGACATAGGTATTGTCCTCCTCTTGATCGGTGGAAATGTTGTCCTTTCCAGAATCTTCTACTCTGTTTATACCGTTTTTGGTGCACAGATGCAAGAGTTTTGGGGAACAATTCACAGGAATATCACCCCAGTACGACGGGATTTCAGTCCTCGGGGGTCAGGCCCTTGACATGGGTCTCGCTGGTCTTGACCAGATTCAGCAGGCTGGGGGTATACAGCGGGAACTCGCGGGTCAGGCTCTCGGTGGTCATGGCAAGGCAGGCGGGGTCCTTTACGCCCTCGGCACCCTTCAGGTCCTCCCCGGCCAGCAGGGCTTCCACATTGGCCTCGGACATGCGCATCACGGCGTCGGAATAGCCGCGCCAGCGGTGGGCACCGATGCTGAACATGCTGGACGCGTTGTGGGGCTCGGCCGAGTACAGCAGGCGGAACATCTTGGCCACGGCCATCATCAGGTAGGCACTCACCTCGGTGGTCAGGGCCTTGCTGTGGCACTGGCCGATCTTGGCATACAGCACATTCAGGCTGTTGGAGATCAGCTTTTTGTTCATGGTGGGCAGCACGCTGCCGTGGTAGATGTTGTCCTTCATCTTGTCGGGGTTGGGCAGGTCCTCGGCCGAGAGCATCATACCGTTGCGCTCGGCGCTGCGGCCCAGCAGATAGTCGCAGGAAACATTATAATAGTCGGCCACGCGCACCACAAAGTCCAGCCCGCACTCGCGGATGCCTTTTTCGTAGTGGGACAGCAGGGCCTGCGAAACACCCAGGTCTTCCGCCGCCTGCTTCTGGGTGATGCCGCGCTCCTTGCGCAGCAGTTTGATGATACGATTGAATTCCATGGTCTCTGACTCCTCAATGACCCCGGGTTGGGGAACATCCTTGATTTTTGGTTTACAGCAGGTTGATTATACACAACGGAAAACGAAATGTAAAGCAAGAAAAGTGACGATATTTTTCATCAAATTTCGTCATTTCTGTCAAAGGCCTTGCCGGGTACACTACATCTATGTTAAACTACAGGTATAACAGCATACATTTTGTGGCGGACGCCCGGGGCACAAAGATGCCGGGCGGGAATATTTTTGGCAGAGGACGCGCTTTTCTGCCAGAAAATGGCTCCCGTTCCGGCCAAAAGAAACGGCACCCGGCGCAAAATGCAAAAATTCCAAATTGGAACTTCCATCTTTCCTGGTTTTGTGCTATAATGCTGTTTTGGCACCTGTCCTTGCCCGGCGCACAGCTTTGTGGTGGGCAGGGAGGCTATAAAAATAGGAATAGGAAAGAGGATTACCCAAATGAAACGCAACACCATCACCCGTCTGTGCAGCCTGGCCGCTGCCGCTGTTCTGGCTGTGAGCTGCATCGCCCTGACCGGCTGCGGCAGCAGCGCATCTTCTGCTGCTTCCAGCACCACTTCCACCGCTGCATCCGCTGCTGCCGCCGGCGACAACTCCTGCGGCGAGAACGTGACCTGGACCCTGGCCGACGGCACCCTGACCATCAGCGGCACCGGCCGTATGACCGACTACAGCAGCAACTCCCCCGCTCCCTGGGCGGATCAGGCCGACCAGATCACCGCTGTGGTCGTGGAAGCCGGTGTGACCACCGTGGGCGGCAGCTCCTTCAAGGGCTGCACCAACCTGACCACCGTGACTCTGGCCGATGGCGTGGAGTACATTGAGACTGCCGCCTTCAACGGCTGCACCGCCCTGTCCGACATCACCATCCCGGAGAGTGTGGGTTACATCAAGACCGGCGCCTTCAAGGACTGCAATGCACTCACCAGCGTGACCGTGCGCAGCAACTGCCGCATCGACATGAACGTTTTCCCCGTCACCGTTGAGGTCAACCGCTACGCCGACTGATCTTCCGTGCACCGCGCACCGGCTCCGGGGGTTTGGATCTTTGCAAACGATACGAGGTATTTTGCATGAAAACCTTTAAGCTCCATCTCATCCGTCACGGCGTGACCGCCGGCAACCTGCAGGGCCTGTACATCGGCAGCGGCACCGACATCCCGCTGTGCGACGAGGGCCGTGCCCAGCTGGCCGAACTGAAGGAACGCTTTGAGTACCCCCAGGTGGACACCGTGTTCTCCTCGCCCATGCTGCGTGCGGTGGAAACGGCCAACATCCTGTTCCCCAACGCGGCCCACACCTTTACGGTGCACGATCTGCGGGAGGCGGGCTTTGGCAAATTCGAGAACAAGCCCGTGAAGGAACTGGTGCACGACGAGGACTTTAAAAAGTGGATCACCCCGGGTTCCGGCTTTGTGCCGGAGGGGGCTGAGCCCACCGAGCAGTTCCACGCCCGCTGCGCCGAAAGCCTGCTCAAGCTGTTTGAGTATATGATCCGCATGGACGTGACCGAGGCCGCCTGTGTGACCCACGGCGGCGTGATCATGAGCATGCTCAGCCAGCGTGCTCTGCCCAGCCGCCGCCCCGAGCAGTGGATGGCAGACCCTGGCTGCGGCTACACCGTGCAGACTGACGTGCAGCTGTGGATGCGGGACAAGCTGGTGGAGGCCATCGACATCGTGCCCTTCGGCTATGCCGACACCCTGCGCGGCCAGGCCGAGACCGAAGAGAACGAGGCCTACGAATAAACGCAAAGAATCGGTTACAATCCGGGGCAACCGCTTGACAGAACGGTCACAATCCTTTATTGTATAAAGGAACCACTTTTTCGTTTCGCCAAGGAGGAAGTTCCCATGTCACAAGCCATCTCCCGCCGGTCATTCCTGAAATGTGCCGGCTCCGGTGCGGTCAGCCTTGCGGCTGCCCTGCTCACCGGTGTATCCGCAGCAGCGGCCGAGCTGCGTGCTGCGGGCGACCCTGCCCTGCTGGACGGCAAGGCGGCAGTGGAGCTGCTGGGTTATGCCCCGGCTCCGGGTCTGGGCGGTGTGCTGGTGTATCTCTCGGTGGAGAACCTGTCCGGCCATGCGCTGCCGGTGGGCGAAAGCTACCTGCAGAGCCGTCGGGTGTCCACCCGGGAGGACCTGTACAGCATGGGCACCGGGGTCACGGCCGCCTGCAACGGCCGTGCGGTGCGCTGCGGCAGCTTTGCCGCCCCGCTGTACGGTGAGAACGCGGCGGATGCGTCCATCTTTACCCTGAATCTGGCCGCCGGGCGCGGTGCGCTGCTGCACTGCTTCTGCGCCGTGCCGGAGGACTGGCAGACGCTGGAGCTCACCTATGCCCCGGACTTTGCCGCCGGGCGCAGCGTCACCTTCACGGTGCAGCGCGGCGCGGACGAAGCGGAACTGGGCATGGTGCCCGCCACCCCTGCCGAGGTGGGCAGCGTGGTGGATCTGTAAACCGAATAAACGCAAAAGCTCCCCGTGCATCTGCACGAGGAGCTTTTTGTGTGTCAGGGCTGCAGCAGGTCGTTCCCGGCGGAATCCTGCACGGTGACTTCCTCACCGGTCAGGCTGGAAAGCCATGCAATGTAGCTGCGGCCGCTCAGGATGCGCAGCGGGCGGCCGTCGGCGTCATAAAAGGCAAAGGTCGAGCCGGTGCCCTGGGTCCAGGTGATGTGCCACAGGTGGCCGCCGTTGAGCCACAGGCCGCCGCCCATGGTCAGGTCGTAGTCCAGGGTGCGGCCATCGTCCCGTGGGGTGGAGGCACTGTACAGCACCAGAAGGTTGTCAAAGGCAGCCTGGATGCCGGTGTTGGCGTCCAGCTGCGGGGAGCCGTCATGGTGCAGCATCCCGTAGGTGCCGGTGTCGGTATCGTAGGCAAAGCGGGTGGTGCTGCCGGACGGGAACTGTACTGCCGCCTGAACTGCGTCGGCAACGTCCGCATCCGGCAGGTGGCCGTCGGTCTGCTGAGGCAGTAGGGCCGGGACAGTGGGTACGGCGGGGGTGTCCCCTTTCTGCGTGCTGTCTGCGGATTCCGCAGGGTCCTCGGACAGCGCGGACGAGAGGCTCAGGCTGCTCAGCACCTTGGCCACAGATTGACCGCTGGTGCACCACAGCGGGCTGGCCCAGTCGGTATTGCCGGTGGTGAAGGCGTTGCGGCCTGTTTCCAGCGCGTCCACCGCGCGCAGGTTCCAGTAGTCCAGAAAATTGCGGGTGTACAGGTCGCAGCCGCGCTGGATGGGCAGCACCTGCTGGCCGTTGAGCAGCCGCCAGAACAGGTCCTGCCCCAGCGTGACCGGCCCCACCGTCGGCATGGCCGACACGGAGGGATAGACCAGGCACAGGCTGGGGGCGGTGTCCGCACGGGCTGCGGCCTCCAGCACCACAGAGGCGCTGCCGATGCCCCACTGGGTGGTGCTGCCGGGGGCGTTGTCGATGACCACTGCCGCCGGACGCTGGCCCGGGTATTGCTGCTCCTGCCCGGTCAGAGGGTCAGCAGAAGCCGTGCTGTCGGCTGCCGGGCCGCCCGGCATGCAGCCGGCCAGCAGCACAGCGCACAGCACGGCCGCACCGATGCGCTGGATCCAGATGCGTTTCATGGCGTTCCCCTCGTTTACTGATAGCTGAAATTGGACCACTCATCGTTGTCCACAATGGCAAGGTAGGTCTTGCCGCGGTTGAAGAGCAGCTCAGCCCCGGCGTCATCGTAGACCTTCAGCGGATGCTCCGGGGAGGCCTTCTCCCAGCGGCCCACCTGTACCCCGCCCCGGCTGAAGAAGTAGGCTTCGCCGCCGGAAATATAACTCACCTGCTGCACGTCGCCGGAGTCGCCGGGATAGGCGGCGATGGGGGCAAAGCAGACGAGCAGGTTGTCGAAGCTCAGCTGCTTGCCGTTCAGTTCGTCCACGGTGTTCTCGAATCCGCCGGCGGCGTGGCTGTACATCTGCATTTTGTAGGTGCGGCTCAGTGCACTGTAGCTGAAGCTGGTCTTGTAGTTGTCGGAGTGCACGATGCGTATCGTCCGGCCGGAAGCGGTGCCGCGCATGGTATTCTCGGCCCCGGTGCGGTAGTCCGCAAAGCGGAAGAAGGTGGTGTCGTAATCGTGGCTCAGGCCGATGCCGGCATTGGCGGCGGCCTGCCGGATCTCCTTGCCGGAGGTGAACTCGGTGTGTTCGTAGGCAACGTTGCGGCCGCGGCTGTCCCGGTGGGCCACATGGGGATGGGTGGGCGTGCTGAAGTAGCTCTTGCCGCCGATGTTCAGACCGGAGTAGTTGTAGACGCTGATGAACTTGGTGCAGGGAGCGCTTTCGCCGTCGTGGTAGTACAGCGCCTGCCAGGGCATCAGCAGCTGCAGGAACTGGTCCCGGCCGGAGCGCATGGGCCCCACCTCGGGGATGCTGTCGGCGTCGCGGTACACGGCACAGAAGCGAGTGATGCCGCCCTCCACCTTGCTCTCGATGAGCAGGTCAGCAGAAGAAAGGCCCCGCTGAGGGCGGGCGTTCTGCCGCTCGGAATAGCCGATGTTGTTGACCATCACGCCCACGATGCGGCCGCTGCTGCGGTTGGCCTCGCCGGTCAGCGGGTCGGCGTCGTAGGCAGGCAGCCAGCTGGACGCGGCCGGTTCCTCCGCTGCTGCGGAAGATGCGGCGGCCTCACTGGAAGCCGCTGCCTCGCCGGAGGCTGCCGCCTCCGAGGATGCAGAGGAAGAGCTGTTGGCGAGCTTCTGCCGCAGCCAGTCGGAAAAGCGGCTGCCAACGGCGGCAGAACCGGCGGCCCGGCAGCTGGTCAGCGCCAGCGAAGCGGCCGCCAGCCCGGACAGACGAAGAACGGAACGGCGAGTGATCTTTTTCATAGAAAGTACCTCCTGCAGGGGAAAAGGATCGCGGCGGGGTCAGGCACTGCCTGCCCGGAAAAGAGCCCAAATCGGATTTGCTTTGATTGTAACGATTCTGTCCGGTTTTGTAAAGAGGAACTTGTCGGGAAAAAACCTCCATCTCGCCTGCGGCGAGACCGTTCGGTCGCTTAAGGTCCCCGCGGGGGACTTCATAAGTGCAACGCAAGAATTTTCGGCCGGGTACTTGCATTTTATCGGCATTTATGGTAATATTATTCGGCAGTATTGTATTGTTGCAGAATATGCGCTCGTAGCTCAGCCGGTAGAGCATCTGACTTTTAATCAGAGGGCCAGGGATTCGAGTTCCCTCGAGCGCACCAAAATCCCACG
>OOBW01000047.1_pt1 | contig 139925 bp, 106 predicted proteins | sample 1671701 | NCBI WGS metagenome assembly OOBW01 (sample SAMN06348183, study PRJEB24527) | human gut metagenome | biome: human gut; feature: ankylosing spondylitis patient; material: feces | host: Homo sapiens | place: China | collected 2015-10 | reverse complement strand
ATAACCCCGGCCTCCAAACACAATAACCAGTGGCCTCAAAAGCTACGAATATTCACTACTTCGGGGTTCGGGAACGGAAAGGTCAGAAATCAAGGCAGTGGATTCAGAACTTCGAGGTAGTGCGAATCCGCCCTTTATACCAGCCGTGGCCGTTGCAGCAGACTGGCCATATACACAGGCAGATACAGGATCTTGCCATCACGCTCCACGTTGGTTTCCGCGAGAACGTATGCGCTGTCGATGGCGTATCCGGGAGTATTGAGAGCCTTGTCCAAGGCTGCATGCGAATGGAACCTGCTGCCGGATTTGATTTCCAATACCAGCACTTTGCCTGCCGCGTCTTCAATGAGGAAATCCAGCTCCCCCATAGACTTGCTGGTGAAATAGTATGGCGTGAACCCATGGGCGGTCAGCTCCTGTGCGATTACATTCTCATAGACTCCGCCATAATTCATGCGTCCTTCTGCGCCAAGACCGTCGAGTATGCCGAGGGTTGACTGTTTGTCGTATGTACTTGTCAGTAGACCTACGTCGGAATAGAACAATTTGAGCAGCTTGCGTCTTTTGGAAGCAAGCAGCGGGCTTCGCGGCTCTTCGACGTTGTATACGGGCAGAGCAACGTTTGCCCGTGACAACCAGAGGAATTCGTCTTCGATCTGGCTGAAGCGTTTTACATCAGAAATATCTCCGATTTTGAATCGTCTAGTCGAGTTGTTGAGCTCGCTGGGAATCAGTTGATAAATCTCCTGAATGACGAGTCTGCGATCTTTAGGTGCGTACTGCGTGATATCCCGATTGTAAAAACGTCGGATGTCGGATTGTATGCGACGTACATTGTCGATGGTCCTGTCGCGGATGAAGGCGCTGACCGCATCCGGCATGCCTCCGGTGAGTAGGTATCTATGGAATAGCCCGGACATGCGCTCGTGCAAGTAGTCGGGGACGGGTTGCTCTTCCTGTAGGGAGTTGCGCAGTACATCGAACGCTTGTTCCGTGAGACCCATACTCCAACAGAACTCCTCGAAATCCATGGGGAACATGAGTAGTTCGGTCATGTAGCCAACCGGGTATGAACGTATGTTTTCCAATTCAACACCAAGCAGGGAGCCGGAAAGCACATAGTCATACGTGCCTTGGTCCACCAGTGCTTTGATGAAGGTGATGATGTTCGGACAGTGCTGGATTTCGTCAATGAAGATCAATGTCTTCCCCGGAATCAGGGGACCGTGCGCGGCGATGGAGATGCGGAGCAGAAGGTCTTCGGGGTTCCGCGCGGATAGGAACGATTCTCTCGTTGCGTCATCGAGCGCCAGATTGAATTCAATGAGCTGTTCGTATTCCGTTCGTCCGAACTCGCGGACAATATACGTCTTGCCTACCTGACGGGCTCCGGTCACAAGAAGTGCCTGCCTCGTCTTGCCTGATTTCCAGGCGAGTAACTCATCGTATGCTTTTCGTTTCATGTGTCCCACCCTTCATGCTGCAAAAAGATACATTTCATTTTAGCTTGTTTCTGCACAAAGTCGAATTCTGATTCGGCTCAATTCTGCACAAAGTTATATTCTAGATAGCCTGTTTTGCGCACAAAGTCGAATTCTGGCCGCTTTGGGGAAACGATACTACGTGACTATGGACGGTGCTGCTGGTCGTGGCGCGTGCCAGAATCGCGTACTCAGGGAATGTTTGAAAGGATTCGCGGGAATCGATTTTCTGAGGAGCTAATTTACCGCTGAAGACGTATGTACAGCAGCGGGTAGGGGCCACCCTCTTCATCCTGCTCGGTGCGCCGGTATGTGACGAATCCCATGTGTTGGTAGAACTCGATCGCCTGCGGGTTCTGCTCATTCACAGTGAGTTCGCTGACGTTGTGATGGGCGATGCCGTGTTCGAGCAGCTGCTTGCCGACGCCGTGTTCACGATGATCGGGATTGACGAACAGCATTTCGAGCCGTCCGTCGGCGACTCCCATGAACGCAAGGGGCGTCTGGTCCGAGCTGTCGCCGTCGGGGCGCATGACGACCAATTCCGGTACTTCGGCGATGGCTTGCGGCACGTATTGCTTGATGCGGTTGATCTCATCATCGGTCAGAAACGTATGCGTCGCGCGAACCGACCGCTCCCACACCGCGACCAAGGCGCTGACGAGAGCGGTGTCGCGATGTTCGCAATGATGACGGCCAGCGCCGTGCGCTCGCATGCCCGGATGCCGTTTTCCGTCGTGTCCGTCCACCATGCGCCTTTGTCGTGGGCGTGGCGACCGAACGGTCGAATACGATAGCTGAGATTGTCATCGCATCGTGCCGAAGCGGGTTGGTTGCTCGTTTCCGTTCTTGAAAACTCTTTTCCGCGCCCCTGTAGCTCAGTAGGTTAGAGCGGCGATCTTATAAGTCGTTGGTCACGGGTTCAAGTCCCGTCGGGGGTACTTGTATGTTGTTCGATTGCATGGTTGAAGGAGGATCCGATGGTGGAAGGTTCGTCGGCGCCGATTGTGTTGTTGGATTTTGATGGGGTGCTTAACGCGTTCCCGGATGCGATCGGTGTCAGGTATGAGGACGTGGGCGTGGCGCCCGTGGTCGAGTGCCGGCGGCGCATGACCGACGAGTTCGGCCCGGAGCGGGCGTTCCGTTTGGATGGCGTGGAGACCGTGCGGCTGGGCCGCAGGGGCGGCACGTGGCATCTGCACTGGTCGCGCGAGCTGGCCGCGAACCTGTACGAACTGGCCGAGTCCGGTGTCATCGACCTGCGCTGGCTGAGCACCTGGCAGCCGTACGTGCATATCCTGGACGGCCTGCTGGGCTGGGATCCCGACGTGGTACATAACACGCACTGGTACGATCCGCTCACCGGCAGGGGCCGCATGGGCGGCAAGCTGCACGCGGTCGTGGATGAGGTGATCCGCCAGCTGCGCGTCGCGGATGCGGGCGGGAGGCCTCGTCCGATCGTGTGGATCGACGACGAGGAGGCGTCGGTCGCGAACGCGCTGATGCTGCACGGGCACGAGGGCGCGGGGCCCATGCTGCTGGTCAACCCGCTCGCGTTCCGTGGGATCAGCCGCCGTCAGTGGGAGTGCGTCCGCCGGTTCGTCGCGGACCCGCCCGAGGGGCCGGTGGTCATATACAGCGACACCATGCACGAGGACGGCGTGACCGCCGACCGGCTGCACGACATCGACCGGCTGCCCGACATGACCGGACATCGGGGATTATGAGACCGAGGAACGGATTGTCGTTGCCGTACCCGCGGTTCGTGATCCTGCGCAACAGCGGCCGCTGCCGGCTGTGCGGAATATGCCATGTCGGCACCGTGTTCCGGGAAAGCAAAAGGGCCGGAACCCTTGGGTTCCAGCCCTTTTCGCTGGTGCGAGTGGGGGGACTTGAACCCCCACGAGCATACACTCACTGCCACCTGAAGACAGCGCGTCTACCATTCCGCCACACTCGCAGACAAGTGATTAACTTACCACTCGATTGCCGGAATGTGCAAATCGGCGTGTCGCGATGTGTCGCAGGGGGTCTTGCCCGTAAGTAAAGGCGGTCTCGTCGCCTGTGGTACGAACGCCTCTTTCTGCCGAGGGAGGAAAGATGAGGGACTCCTTGCTGCCCGGTCTCTCCGCCCGCTAGTGGGTCTCGCCGACAGCTTCTTCACCGGCGGAGGTGGTATCACGCCAACGAACGTTCTCGCGCTCCGCGCCGACCTCGAAATGGTACTTCGCGCAGCCCAGCCCTACGTACGCGAACAGGCCCTCCGTCGCCTCTACGCTGACCGTGCCGTCCTCGTGCAGCGTGAACAGGAACGGCTGCTGGCTCAGCGACGTCGGCGCGAGCATCGCGGCCTCCATACCGGCGCGGAACCAGTCGGGCATCGCCATGCCGTCCGGAATCCGGCACAGCTCCTCGATCGGCTTGCTGCGGCGTCGCCCGCCCGGCCGTGCACCATGGCCGAACGCCAGTACCCACACAATCTTCTCCCCGGGGTACAGGCACCACCACGGGTGTTCCGCCGTGTCCGCATCGTCCAGTACGGCCCAGCTGGTCTCCAACCCGAGCTGCACGGCGCGCAGTGCCACGCGCTCTCCGTAGTAGCCGACCCGCTCCTGCAACGCGATTTCGCTAGGGTCGGTGGCCGCCTCATCTACGGCGGTGGACTTGTGCCACGCGGCGGTCGCGGCGTTGTTCGGCGTCGCGATCGCCGCCGAACCGGACTCGGCCACTCCTGCTGCGGGTTCGGTTGCCGTATCGTGCCCGTCTGCGTCTACCATGGCATCGTCCGCCGCGCCGACGCGCACCACCCGTCCGATGAGCGCGATGGCGTTGTGCACGCCGGTGAACCGCCCGTAGTGCGTCTTCAGTCCGAGGAACGCGTCATCGAGCCCGGCTGCCATCTGGATGTGCAGGCCGCTCTCCTGGTTGCAGGCGTCGATCTCGGCGCGCAGGATGTCCAGAATCGCCTGGTCGACCGGTTCGTCGGTGTAGGCGCGGATGGCGTGCCGCTGTTCCATCGCTTCGAGCAGGTTCATGATGCAGTCCTCCCTATCGGCTCGGATTATCGGCTCGGTATCGGCTCAGCCGCGTGAGCCGTTGGCGTAGAAGCGGGCCAGCGTCGCGTCGCGGAACTCGTCGAAATAGCCGCCGTCGATCGAGGCGCGGATGTCGTCAAGCAGCTTGACGAAGAACCGCTCGTTGTGGATGGTGGCCAGCGTGAACCCGTTGAACTCGCGGGCGCGCAGCAGGTGGTCCACGTAGGCGCGCGAGTAGTGCTGGCAGGTGTAGCAGTCGCAGCCCTCCTCCAGCGGCCCGAAGTCGGTTTTAAACTCGGCGCGCTTGACGTTGTACCGGCCGTCGCGCGTGAAGATCGCGCCGTTGCGGCCGCAGCGGGCGGGGGCCACGCAGTCGAACGTGTCGCCGCCGTTCTCCACGCAGGCGAAGATGTCGTCGACCGCGGCGATGCCGAGCACGTGCCGGGGCCTGTTCTCTGGCATCTCGTCGCAGATCCACGCGCAGATGTCGCCGATGATGCGTTTCTCCATCGCGCCGCCGATGCCGACGCCGTCGAAGTCGAGCGAGGCGATCTGCGATGCGGCCCGCCGCCGCAGATCCTCGTAGTTCGCGCCCTGCACCACGCCGTACAGCGCCTGGTACGGCTTGCCCAGACGTGATGCGGTGAGCCGCTGGTGTTCGGCCACGCAGCGTTGCGCCCAACGGAACGTGCGCTCCACCGACCGCTCTTGGTAGTCGCGCGTGTTCATCAGCGTGGTCAGTTCGTCGAACGCGAATATGATGTCGGCGCCGATCTTGTGCTGGATGCCCATCGAGATCTCGGCGCTGAAGCGGTGCAACGAGCCGTTGAGCGGCGACTTGAACGTCACGCCGTCCTCGTCTACGAACGCCAGGCGCTCCTTGCCTTCGGCGATCACGTCATCCGACTTCATGCCGGTCACGTCCATCGCCAGCGTCTTCTTGAACCCGGCGCCCAGCGAGAGCACCTGGAACCCGCCCGAATCGGTGAACGTCGGCCCGTCCCAGTTCATGAACCGGCCGAGACCGCCCGCCGCGTCCAGAACGTCCTCGCCCGGACGCTCGTACAGGTGGAACGCGTTCGACAGCAGGCACTGCGCGCCCAGATCCTTCATCGTCTCCGGCAGCACCGCCTTCATCGCGGCTTGGGTGGCCACCGGCACGAACGCGGGCGTGCGGATGTCGCCGTGCGGGGTGTGAATGATGCCGGTGCGGCCGTAGCGTGCGCCGCCGCGGCCCTTGCCGTCGGGGGAGTCGGGCAGCCGGGTGATGGTTTCGAACGAGAACGCGCCGCGGTCGCCGGGCTTGCCGGGTTCCGCGCCGCGGGGATGCTCAAGCAGACTGGTCATACCGTTCACTCTAGGCGAAGCACTGCCGAAAGCCGGCGGTGAGCTGCGTCACATCGGGGGAGGGAGGGGCGATGGGCGATGTGGACGCGTGGCTGTCGGGAATCGGTCGGAATCGTTGGTATATGGGCAATTCGAGCGCAAGACGCCGGCTCGGTCGACTCCGTGCGGCCCGGGTGTCAACGAATACCATGCTGGTTAGCGCAAAGCTTCCAACCAACATTCAGAAAACTTCCAGAAGCGCTCCCTTAACTCATAGATAGCGATTCCGAGACGGCGGTGAGCCGAGCAGGTTGACCGCCGCTTGTATAACGGCATAAGGAACAGAACGAAACCAAGGAGCAGCAATGGCTGAAGAGAACAACGGCAGCTGGCCGAACCAGCAGACGCCGCAATCCAGCGAGCAGCCGCACAACGAGCAGCCGCACAACGAACAGCCGAACCAGACCCCGCAGATCGTGGAGGGCGACCAGTTCACCATGACCACCGGCGGCGAGGCCGTGAACGCCGAGCAGCCCACGGAGACAATCCCGACTGCGGCACCGGCGGCGGCTGAATCCGCATCGAGCGCGGCGTCGGCAGGCCCGGCCTCGGCCGCAGAATCGCCGTATCGCCCCGCACCTGAATACGGCGCATACGGTCCCACTCCCACGCAGCCTGCCGCGCAACAGCATCCGCAGTCCGCGCCGACCCAGCAGATGCCGCCGCAGAACAACCGCAACCCGTATCTGACCGGCAACCCGTTCCAGAACGGCAACAACGGTCCGGCCAATCAGGAACAGGGCGGCACCGCGCCGAACAACGCCCCGACCAATCCGTTCATGGCCCCGGTCAACGGCCCGCAGGATAACGGTAACGGGCCGAACAATCCGCAGGGGTCGATCTTCCCGCCCGTGCCGGGCTCCGGCGCACCGAAGCCGAACCACGGCGGCGGTCGCACGGTCAGCGGCGTGATCATCGCCGTGGTGGCGGCCCTGGTCAGCGCGACGCTGTGCCTGGGCGTCGGCTACATGGCGATCACCGAAGGCTGGGTCAAGGTGCCGACGACCAGCTCTCTGCAGCACATCGACTCCGGCAAGTCCGGCGATGGCAGCGCGCCGATCACCAACGGCGAGGCCGTGGATTGGGCCGCCGTGGCGGATAAGGTCTCCCAGTCGGTGGTCTCGATCCAGACCACGCTGCAGAACGGCACGGCGGCCGGCTCCGGCGCGATCATCGACGAGCAGGGCCACATCGTGACCAACAACCACGTGATCTCCGGTGCGCAGAACATCCAGGTCACGCTCTCGAACGGCCAGATGTACACCGCGCAGGTCACCGGCACCGACACCACCACCGATCTGGCGGTCATCCAGCTGGATGACGCCCCCGACGGGCTGGTTCCGGTCGAATTCGCCGATTCGGATACGCTTGCGGTCGGCGAGCCGGTCATGGCCATCGGCAACCCGCTGGGCTACGACGACACGGCGACCACCGGCATCGTCTCCGCACTGAACCGCCCGGTCAGCGTGATGGACGACAACAACTCGCAGATCGTGACCAATGCTGTACAGATCGACGCCGCCATCAACCCCGGCAACTCGGGCGGCCCGACGTTCAACGCGGCCGGACAGGTCATCGGCATCAACTCGTCGATCGCCTCCACAGCCAGCTCCAGCAGCGAGGCCGGTTCCATCGGCATCGGCTTCGCCATCCCGTCGAACCTGGTCAAGCGCGTCTCCGACGAGATCATCCAGAACGGCCAGGCCACGCATGTGGCGCTGGGCGTGACCATCACCAGCGACACGGTCGAGGCTGACGGCGTGGTCCGCGGCGGCGCCCGCATCACCACGCCGAGCACCGGCGGCAAGGCCGTGGTGTCCGGCAGCCCGGCGGACAAGGCCGGTCTGCAGGCCAACGACACGATTGTGGCGTTCAACGGCAACGCGGTGAATAACAACTATTCGCTGCTCGGCTTCGTGCGCGCTGCGTCGCTTGGCGACACGGCGACCCTCACCATCGTGCGCGGCGGCAAGACCATGGACGTGGACGTGACGCTCGACCAGCAGGAGGAGGCCGTCAACGGCAGCAACCGCACCGAGCAGAACAACGGCTCCGATCAGCAGGATCAGCAGAACCAGCAGGATCAGAACGGTCAGCAGGACCAGAACGGCAACGGGTACGACGACGGCGGCCTGTTCGATCCGTTCGGTTTCTGGTGATGCCCCGACCGGCATCCAGGATCGTGGCGGGCGCCTTCCCAAGTACGGGGCGGCGCCCGCTGCCGTATCTGACACGCCGACGGAACCCCGTCGCCGCGGCGTCGGACACGCTGCCCGGCGGCAAGTTCACGGACGGCTGGTACCCTCGTAAGGGGGCTCGCCAGACGGGCTGTAACCCTAATAACTGAAGATGAATTGTTGATCTTTACGCCGTGTGTCGTGCGATTCTTATCGTCGATGGGCTAACAAGGCGTGAATCAAGCACCGGCTGTGCGGAACGTCCGTACGGTCGATACCGACGTAAGGAGAGACGATGAAGATATTCATCGCTGTGTTGCACAAGATACTCAACGTGTGCAAGCTCGTTCCCATGCTGCCGATCGTGATTGTGTCGGCTCTGCCCATTGCCCTGTTGTGGGATTTCCGTCCGTGGGATAAGCCGTTCTGGTTCGTCGATCCGAGCATCGGCCAATGGATCGTGATCGTGCTGGTCGCCTATACCGTCATCGATACGCTGCGCGGCATGATCGACGACATCCGCCACGGTCACGTCGGAGTCGACATCCTGGCGGTGGTCGCGCTGCTGTCCACACTAGCGGTGGAAGAATACTGGGCCAGCTGGGTTGTGGTGCTGATGGTGTTCTCCGGTTCCGCCATCGAGGCGTACGCCGAGGACAAGGCCAAGAACAACCTGACCGCGCTGATGGAGGCCGCGCCGCAGATCGCGCACGTCGCCGACCTGCCGGGGGTGGGTTCCGGCGCGCAAGACGCGTCCGGATCCGACGACGATGCGCGGACGATGTCCCGCATCGACCGGGTGATGGCCGCCGATGCCCAGGAACCGGCCGAGCCGACGATGGAGGACGCCGGCGCCGATATCGCCCACGCCCCGTACCACACCGTGCCCGTCGACCAGGTGCGACTGGGCGACGTGCTCATCGTGCTGCCCGGCGAGACCGTGCCCGTGGACGGCGAACTGCTCAGCGGCTCGGCCACGCTGGACCTGAGCAACATCAACGGCGAACCGGTGCCGCGCGAGGTGTTCGCCGGTGCGCGCGTGATGTCCGGCGCCATCAACGGTTCGGCCACGCTGACCATGCGCGCCACCGAGCTCGCCCGCGATTCGCAGTACCAGCGCATCATCGAACTCGTCTCGTCCGCGCAGGAATCGCGCGCCACCGTGGTCAAAACCGCCGACCTGATGGCCGTGCCGTTCACGGTGATTTCCTTCGTCATCGCCTGCGCCGCCTGGATCGTGTCCGCCGATCCGACCCGATTCGCGCAGGTGCTCGTGCTCGCCACCCCGTGCCCGCTGCTTATCGCGGCACCCGTGGCCTACATCGCCGGCACCGGTCGGCTCGCCAAGGCCGGCATCATCATCAAGACGCAGGAGGTGCTGGAGAACCTCGGCCGCGTCTCGCATGTGTTCTTCGACAAAACCGGCACGCTGACCGTCAAGAAGCCGCAGGTCGTGCGCGTGGAGATCGCCGGCGCGGAATCGTCTGACACGGCGTCGCCGGCAGCGGGCGGTTCGGTCGCCTCCGCGCGATCCGGGCGTCGGCCGTATGCGGGGCTGGACGCCGACCATATCCTGATGTACGCCGGCGTTGTGGAATCGTACTCGGTACACATCCTGGCCAAGGGCATCACCACGGGCGGCACGGCCGTCATGGACCGACTCAAGCAGCGCGCCGCGAACGGTGAAACGCTGGCGGCGGAGGACGAGTGGCTGGTGGATGCCCGCAGCTACCCGGTGGTGCGCGGTGTGACCGAGGACGCCGGCAACGGCGTCAGCGGCGAGGTCAATGGGCATCGGATCCGCGTCGGACGGTTCGCCTTCGTCACCGCGGCGGAAGACGGAGCGGGCGCGGCACAGAACGCGGCGACGCCGGATGCGGCGGGTGGCGCCGCGAACGCTGGTGGTTTCCGGGCCACCGTTGACGCCGCGCGCAGGCGTCAGGAGGCCAAGGCGTCGGCCCTGGCCGCGCGCAAGCTCACCGTGGCGCAGATGTTCGGCGAGCTCGCTCCCGACGAGATGGCCACCTATGTGGCGGTTGACGGCGAACTGGCGGCACGCATCGTGCTCAAGGACGTGCCGCGCGCCAATGCCAAGGAGTCCCTGGACAAGCTGCGTGGCATGGGTGTGGAGCGCCTGACCATGCTGACCGGCGACAAGCGCGCCTCCGCGGACATCATCGCCTCGGAGGTCGGCATCAACGACGTGCATGCCGAGCTGTTCCCGGAGGGCAAGGTGCAGGCCATCGTTGACGCGAAGCGGGAGAACCCGAAGCGGCAGCCGTGGTGGGACAAGCTGATTGCGCGGCTCGTGGGCGAATCGACCACGCGGTCCATCACGATGATGGTGGGCGACGGGGTGAACGACGCCCCGGTGCTGGCGGCCGCCGATATCGGCATGGCCATCACCGACGGCACCTCAACGGCTGCCTCCGAATCCGCGCAGGTGGTGATCATGAATGATGACATCGCCGCCGTGCCGCGGGCCGTGGCCATTTCCCGGCGCACCAAGCGCGTGATGATCCAGGCCGTGTGCCTGGGGCTCGGACTGGCGCTGGTCGGCATGATCGCCGCCGCGTTCAACCTGATCCCGGTGGTGATTGGTGCGCTGATGCAGGAGGCCATCGACGTGGTGTCGATCCTGTGGGCGCTCACCGCGCTCATCGATAAGGACTGAATGCCATTGCCCAGCCGCTGATTCCATTCAGTTGGGGATTGTGGTATTCAGTTGGGAACTTTCCGGAGCGCAAGCCGGCGGAACGACGACAATAGTGGTCCTCCTGGCGGCCGAAACGGGAGTAGGTTTCCAACTGAACGGGAAAATCCCCAACTGAGTGCGGCTCGTGAGGATTCGTTGAATGTCATGCGGTCTGGGCCTAGTGCGATTCGAGGTGTTGCGCTAGGCTGGTCGCGTGACTGAGAACAATGAACTTCGTATTGCCGTGATCGGCGCCGGCCCGGCTGGCGTCTACTCCTCCGATATCTTCCTGCGCCAGCTCAAGAAGACCGGCGCCGAGCTGGGATTGGGCGAGAATGCCCGCATCGATCTGTTCGAGAAGCTGCCGGTGCCGTTCGGCCTGGTCCGCTACGGCGTGGCCCCCGACCATCCGTCCATCAAGTTCATCGCCGACGCGTTGGAGAAGACGCTCGACAACCCGAACATCCACCTGTACTGCGATGTGGAGTTCGGCAAGGACGTGACGCTGGACGAGCTGCTCGCCCGCTACGACGCCGTGCTGTTCGCCACCGGCGCCGTGGAGGACAAGCCGCTGGGCCTGCCCGGCGCCGACTTGGATGGCGTGTATGGCGCCGCCAAGTTTGTAGAATGGTACGACGGCTATCCGACCGGTGCCCGCACCTGGCCGCTGGAAGCCGAGGAGGTCGCCGTGATCGGCGGCGGCAACGTGGCCATGGATGTGGCGCGCGAGCTCATGCGCAACGCCGATGATCTCAAGGCCCGCACCGACATCCCCGACAACGTGTATGAGGGTATCAAGGCCAACAAGGCTCGCGTGCTGCACCTGTTCATCCGCCGTGGCGTGGCTCAGGCCAAGTTCTCGGTGCAGGAGCTGCGCGAGATGGAGAAGCTGCCCGGCGTACAGCTGATCATCAACGAGGACGACTTCGAGCTCGATGACGATACGATCGAGGAGGCCGGCAAGGATAAGCTCACTCGCCAGATGGTGGAGGAGCTGTTCGCCATCCGTGAGATGGCCGAGGACATGGAGGACGACGGCGACGTCGACTTCGAGGGCAACCCGGCCGACCGCAAGTACTACATTCACTTCAACTCCGCGCCGACCGAGGTGCTGGGCGAGGACGGCAAGGTTGTGGCGATCCGCGTGGAGCGCACCGAAACCGGCGCTGACGGCAGGATGCACCGCACCGGCGAGTTCGAGGACTACCCGGTACAGGCCGTGTACCATGCGATCGGCTACCAGCCGGCATCGGCCCCGGGCATCGCCTACGACCAGCGTCGCGCCCACCTGGCGAACGCGAACGGCGACGGCCGCATCACCACCGAGGCCGAGGGCGGCGAGGTGCGTGAGCGCCTGTACGCCACCGGCTGGGCCAAGCGCGGCCCGGTGGGCCTGATCGGCTCGACCAAGTCCGATGCGCTGATGATCGTGACCAACATGCTGGAGGACCTCTCCAAGGCCGCCGAGGGCGGGTGCGTGGCGCCGGACCGTGATCCGGAGTCGATCGACCGTCTGCTGGCCGAGCGCGGCGTCAAGCCGATCGACTTCGCCGGTTGGAAGAAGATCGACGCGTTCGAGCGTGCCGAGGGCGCGAAGGAAGGCCGCGAGCACAAGAAGGTCATCGACCCCGACCAGATGCGCGAGCTGGCCCACGCCTGAGTCTGGGCTGTTGGGCCGTTGGGCCGTTCGGCGGGCTATCCACTGAACGGGATGACGTGCGGGCTGTGCATGAATGTATGGACGCTCACCGTCGCTTGGCTGCCGTCAAGCGGCGGTGGGCGTTTTTTTTGTTCGGAGTGTACGTCCAGCAAATATCCAGCCAATAAATTTAGGCTGAGCCGTATGGAAGGCAATCTGCGGGTGCGCGGCCATTACAATGGCCTGAAAACAACGATGTTGTTCGCGCTGATGTGGGCCGTGATCATGCTGATCTGGTGGTTGACCGGCGGCAGTCGCGGCACGTTGGGCATTTATATCGTCATCGGGTTGGCGACCACGTTCGGGTCCTACTGGTTCTCCGACAAACTCGCCATCGCCTCGATGCATGCGCGTGAGGTCTCCGAACAGGAGGCCCCGATGCTGTACAAGATCGTGCGCGAACTGTCCGCCAAAGCGGGCAAGCCGATGCCCCGCATCTACATCGCCCCCACCATGAGCCCCAACGCCTTCGCCACCGGCCGCAACGAACGGCACGCGGCGGTCTGCTGCACGCAGGGCATCCTGCAGATCCTCAACGAACGGGAGATTCGCGGCGTGCTCGGCCACGAGCTTATGCACGTCTACAACCACGACATCCTGACCTCCGCCATTGCCTCCGCCATGGCCACCGTCATCACCTACCTCGGGTATTCGCTGATGTACTTCGGCGGCGCGCAGCGGTACGACGACGACCGGGACAACGGCGGCTCCGGCGCGTTCGGCCTGATCGGCGTGCTGCTGAGCGCCATCCTGGCGCCCATCGCCGCCTCGCTGATCCAGATGGCGATCTCCCGCACCCGCGAGTTTGACGCCGACGAGGACGGCAGCGTGCTGACCGGCGACCCGGAGGCCCTCGCCTCGGCGCTGAACAAGATCTCCTACGGCGCGCAGGCCAATCGCATGCCGAAGACCGCGGCCACGCAGGCCGTCTCGTCGATGATGATCACCAACCCGTTCTCCGCGGTCGGGTTCAGCAAGCTGTTCTCCACCCATCCGCCGACCGACGAGCGCATCGCCCGTCTGATGCAGATGGCGCAGGAGATGCGGGGCGCCGGCATCGACGCGGGTTCTGGTGCGGGCGGTGCACAGATCCGTTACTGAATGTCGCGTTTCACCTGTTCGGGGATTCGTGGTACGCTATGGTTTTGTGCCTGCCACAAGCGGGCCGACTTGCGGGCGTAGTTCATCGGTAGAATGAAAGCTTCCCAAGCTTTAGAGGCGGGTTCGACTCCCGTCGCCCGCTCCACTGTCTATTGTCATTGTTGCAAATATCACTGTTTACGTATCATGCGAATGCTGGTTGCATTCCGCAGCCGGCGTTTACGCCATTGCCGCTAACTGCTCGACGGTCACGAACTCGTAGCCCTGTTCGCGCAGTCCGTCGATGATATCCGGCAGCGCCTCGATATCCTGCGAACGGTCGCCGCCGCCGTCATGCATGAGTACGATCGCGCCGTTGTGCGCGTTTTCGAGCACCGTCTTGACGATCGCCTCGGCTCCGGAGCGTTTCCAGTCGAGCGTGTCGATATCCCACAGCACGTTCATGTCGATCAGATCGGCCGCGTCACGCCACTGTTGCTCACCGAACGCACCGTACGGGGCCCGGAACACCTTGGTGTCCACTTCGGCGGCGGCGCGTAGAGCATCGAATCCGGCGCCGATGTCGGCGCGCATCGCATCCCGGTCCAGATCCGGCATATTCGGATGGCTGTTGCTGTGCGAGGCGAGCTGGTGGCCTTCACTCACCACGCGTCGCGCGGCGGCCGCGTTGTTCGCCGCGTTCTGCCCGAGGTTGAAGAACGTGGCCTTGACGCCCTTATCCTTCAGCACGTCGAGAATCCGCCCCGTATACTGGCTCGGCCCGTCGTCGAACGTCAGCGCGATCACCTTGCGGCCGGCCGGTCGCGGATTGATGGCCTCCACCACCAGATCGACCGGCTGCTCGATCACGCCCTTGTCCACTTCCTTCTTCGAGGAGCGGCCTACCCATATCTCGCGCACGCCGTCCTTGCCGGTCCGGACGAGCCGTTGGATCGAACCGCCGGAACCGACGTCCGCGCCGTGCGGCACCGGATCATGCCGGACATCGTACCCCTCGGTCACATCCCCGCCGGACATCACCGTCACCGTTGCCGGCTTGGGCAATGGCGTCCCGTCGAAGGCTTCGGCCGCAACGGGCGAACCGTTCAACGTCACCGTCATCGGCTCGCCGCCGCGTTCGTCGACCACATCGCCGGTGATCGCCAACAATCGCCCCGGCTTATGGCCGAAGTCGTTGTTATCGGCCAGCAACGCGCCCAGCGTCGTATCGACGCGGACCTTGAACGTCGCGTCGTTCACTCGGACCGGGACCAGCCGCCAGTGGTGATCCCACATCCAATACGCCCACGCGCCGCCGCACGCCAACAGCAATGTCGTCAGGGCGATCGTCAGAACGATCGGCCACCGGCGGCGTGGACGGCGCGGAGCGTCATTGCCGTGATGCGGTACTCCGCGCGCAATGCCATCGAACGACAGTTCCTCGATTCGTTCCATAATCCCCTCGCTCCACTGGGTGTCCACACCATGATACGGGCGGGTGGACTTTGTGCGCGGACCGGTATGGGGGTGGACGACGGTGTTTGGGGCAGGTCGATGGCTGATAGTCTGGTTGTGCGCGATCGTGCGCAGACGCCAGGCAAAGCCGTCAAGGAGGATGGTATGGGACTGTTCGATCGATTCAGGAAATCCAAGGACGCGGGGCAGGTCAGCATGGATGGGGCGGTTGACGCACGTTCCGCAGGCGCGGCCGGACCTTCGGGGACGGCGCAGGCGGCTGGCGCGGTCGGTGCGACCGGTGCGGCGGGGAGTGCGACCGGGGAGTTCCGGTTGCCGATCGCGGACGTGTTCACTATCGCCGGCAGAGGCGTGGTTGTCGTCGGACAGGTGGCGGTCGGTGCGTGCCGGAGTGGTGATACCGCGGTCGTCGCGGGCACGGACGGCGCGTCCGTGGTGGGCGAGACCACGATCGTGGGCATCGAAGCGTTCCGCAAGCGCGTCGATGTGGCGCGGCAGGGCGATATGGTGGGGCTGATGCTGCGCGGGGTGTCCCGGGAGCAGGTGCACGCCGGCGATATCGTCGTCGTCCGGCAGTAGGCGAGTGGCGGACTGCACCCGCTTCGTGCCAGGCAACGCCGACGATACGGGGCGGATGCATGCGTGCGGCAGGGTTCTGGTATGCGATGGGTGCCGGTAGTGTGAGCGAACACACAGTGAATTTCGCCGTAGCGCGGCCCGGTGCCCGTTACGGCGCGGGATAATGGCAGTATGACCATCGCAACTCCCGAACGATATGCCGAAATGCTGGACGCCGCGCGCCATGGGGGGTACGCGTATCCGGCGATCAACGTGACCAGCTCGCAGACGCTCAACGCGGCACTGCAGGGATTCGCCGAAGCGGAATCCGACGGCATCATCCAGGTGTCGGTCGGCGGTTCGGCCTATTTCTCCGGCAAAACCGTGCACGACCGTGTCGTCGGATCGCTGGCATTCGCGGCGTTCGCGCACGAGGTGGCCGCGCAATACCCGAACATCACCATCGCCCTGCACACCGACCATTGCGCCAAGCAGTACCTGGACGAATGGGTGCGGCCGTTGCTCGACCATGAGATCGACCAGGTCCGCCACGGCCAGGAACCGACGTTCCAATCGCACATGTGGGACGGCTCTACCGTGCCGCTTGAGGAGAACCTTGATATCGCCGCCGAACTGCTGGAGAAGTCGGTGCGCGCGCAGACCGTGCTCGAGATCGAGATCGGCGCGGTCGGTGGCGAGGAGGATGGTCATTCCGCCGAAATCAACGAGAAGCTGTACTCCACGCCCGCCGACGGCCTGCGTGTGGCCGAACGCCTCGGCCTGGGCGAGCATGGCCGGTACATGGCCGCGTTCACGTTCGGCAACGTGCATGGCGCATACAAGCCGGGCGTGGTCAAGCTGCGTCCCGAGCTGCTGCGCGACATCCAGACCGAGGTGTGGAACGCCACGCATGACGGGCGTCTCGGCAGCCTGGGGGCCTCAAGCGTGTCCTCCTGTACGATTCCCGACCTGCCGGAGGGCAAGCCGTTCGCGCTCGTGTTCCATGGCGGTTCCGGCTCCTCGCCCGAGGAGATCGCCGCGGCCGTCTCCTACGGCGTGGTCAAGATGAACATCGACACAGATACCCAGTACGCGTTCTCCCGGGCGATCGCCGGTCACATGTTCCGCAACTACGATGCGGTGCTCAAGGTCGATGGCGAGGTGGGCAACAAGAAGCTGTACGACCCGCGCTCCTGGGGCCGCGAGGCCGAAGACGCCATGGCCGCCCGCGTGGTGGAGGCCTGCGTGCAGCTCGGCTCCGCCGGCCGCGCGCTGAAGTAGCGCCCCGCCCCCGCCCGGTATAGGGCTCAGGGTACGCTACTTGTGGCGAAAATGTGGCTGTATCCGCCAAAGCGTGCCAGACATGTCAGGGTGTGCCGGACATGCCGAGCGCGCCGATGTTCGGGAGGCGTACCACGCATGCAAGCGTGCATGAGGGCGCGACACCGGACGGGATCGCGGGTGCATAAGGAGGTGCGGAATGCCTGGAATCGTGTTGATCGGCGCTCAGTGGGGCGACGAAGGCAAGGGCAAGGTGACCGATCTGATCGGCACCAAGGTCGATTACGTCGCCCGCTTCAACGGCGGCAACAACGCGGGCCACACGGTGGTGGTCGGCGACGAGTCGTATGCGCTGCACCTGCTGCCCAGCGGCATCATCAACCCGAACGTCACGCCGGTGATCGGCAACGGCGTGGTGGTGGATCCGGAGGTGCTCTTCGAGGAGATCGACGGCTTGGAATCCCGCGGCCTGGACTGTTCCCGCCTGCTGGTGAGCGAATCGGCTCAGATCATCGCCCCATACCATCGCGTGATCGACAAGGTGACCGAACGTTTCCTGGGCAAGCGCAAGATCGGCACCACCGGCCGCGGCATCGGCCCGGCCTACGCGGACAAGATCAACCGCGTCGGCATCCGCGTGCATGACCTGTTCAACGCCGAGCACCTGCATGACAAGGTGGAGGCCAGCCTGCACCAGAAGAACCAGATGCTGGTCAAGCTGTACAACCGCCGCGCCATCGACGTGGACCGCACCACCGACGAGCTGCTCAAGCTCGGCGAACGCCTGAAGCCGTACGTGGCCAATACGAGCCTGGTGCTGAACCGGGCGCTCGACGCCGGCAAAACGGTGCTGTTCGAGGGCGGCCAGGCCACCATGCTGGACGTGGACCACGGCACCTACCCATTCGTGACCAGCTCCAACCCGACCGCCGGCGGCGCCTGCACCGGCACCGGCGTCGGCCCGACCAAGATCAGCCGTGTGATCGGCGTCTCCAAGGCCTATGTGACCCGCGTGGGCGAGGGTCCGTTCCCCACCGAGCTGTTCGACGAGCAGGGCAAGTGGCTGCAGCAGCAGGGCCACGAGTTCGGCGTGACCACCGGCCGTGCCCGCCGCTGCGGTTGGTTCGACGCGGTGGTGAACCGGTACGCCGTGCAGGTCAACGGCCTGACCGACATCGTGCTGACCAAGCTCGACGTGCTGACCGGCCTCAAGGAGATCCCGATCTGCGTGGCCTACGACGTGGAGAACCCGGACGGCACGCACACCCGCTACGACGACATGCCGTGCGACCAGGCTGCATTCGCCGCCGTCAAGCCGATCTATGAGACGATGCCCGGCTGGACCGAGGACATCTCCCAGGTGCACGCATTCGAGGACCTGCCCCAGGCCACGCAGGATTACGTCAAGCGTCTGGAGGAGCTGTCCGGCTGCCGCATCTCGGTGATCGGCACCGGCCCGCAGCGTGACCACATCATCTCGGTGCACTCGCTGCTCGACTGATATGACGATTGCCCACAAGGCTCCGCTGCGGTGTGCGCGGGGCTTGGGAGTGGTTCATGAGCGTCGCGACCGCCGTCAATGGCGCGCGGCTGAGGGTGACGCGCGGTGAGTGAGCAGGAAGGAGGCGACGATGTCCGAGGAACGGCAGCCGGGTGCTGTGGCCGGTGGCGATGTGGCTACCGTCACCGCACCCGCGTCGGGCCCCGTACCCCCGCGGATTCCGTTGGCCCCGATCAAGGCCGTGCATCCACGGTTCAACCCGTTGGCCGACGTGATGATCTATGTGGTGGTGTTCGTCGGCGGCTGCATCGGCACCGGCATGCGCTACGGGCTGGGCCAGTTGATTCCGCCGGCGGAGTCCGGCGCGATCGCCTCAAGTTTCCATCTGGCCACATTCCTGGCGAATATGGCAGCGTGTTTCATCTACGCCGTGCTGACCACGTATGTCGCCCAGGCGTCGTGGATCCGCAAGCGCGTCCGTCAACTCACCAGCCGCGGCGTCGGCATGGGCATGTGCGGCGGGTTCTCCACGTTGTCCGCCATGGTGATCGAGGAGCTGACCTCGTTGCAGCAGGGGCATATTGCGGGCTTCCTGATCTATATGTTGACGTCGTTCGTGGCCGGCCTGCTGGTGTCGTGGTTCGGTGTGCGGCTGGGATTGGCGGCCAGCGCCAAACGCCAGGCCAAGGTGGTGGCCGCGGCGTTCGCCTCCACGCAGTCCGGCGGCAGACATGCGGCGTTGCCGTTCGCCATCGTGACCGCTGTGGAGAACACCCCGATTACGGTGGACTCGCCTGTTGTGGTGCCGGTTCCGGAGTCGGCGGGCGTCACTGAATCGACCGCTGCGGCGGCTGGGACGCCGGTGCCTACCACGTCCACGTCGATGATCGAGCCCGAACCCGATACGGCGGAGATTCCGCTGGTATCGGATCCGTTCACCGGGGAGGTGCGAGGATGACCGTCCTGCTGGTGTGTTTGTGCGGTGGGTTGGGCGCCGTGGCCCGGTTCGTGCTGAACACGTCGATTCAGCGCTGGTGGGATCGTGTGTTCCCTCTGTCCACGTTTATCATCAATGTGATCGCCACGTTCTGTGCGGGTGTGGCTGCAGCGGCTTACACGAACATGGTGGTGGAGCAGTCCACCTACCTGCTGTTCGTGACCGGCTTCCTCGGCGGGTTCTCCACGTTCTCGACCGCGATCAACGAGGTGGTGTCGTTGACGCGCGGCGGCAGGTTCGCGATGGCCGGCTGGTACCTAGTGGCCACGGTGGTGGTGCCGGTCGTCTGTGTGGCATTGGGTTGGATGGTCGGTTCGCTCGGTCGTTGAACCGGCCGAGCGGGCGTTGCCGTACCCTGGGGCGACGTCGCGTGCCGAAGGGCGTGTCCCCGTCCTCGGTGCGACCCTCCGCCGTGCCTCGAGGGCGGTGGTTGTCGAGGTATGTTCACGCGGTTAAACTCGAACGCATATGTGACGAGCCGCGTCGCGCACCATTCGGCTCAGCGGTGACGGATGGTGCGCGGTGCCGGATACAAGGATAAGGAGCAGTGCGTCATGGTCGGAATGCGCGATGTGGCGAGGAAGGCCGGCGTATCGCTGAGCACCGTCTCGCTGGTCGTGAATGGGACCGGGTACGTGTCCGCCGAGATGCGCGGGCGTGTGGAGGCGGCGATGCGGGAGCTGGATTACATCCCCAATGAGCTGGCCCGCAACCTGTACAGCGGGCGGACGTCGCTGATCGGCGTCATCGTGCCGACGATCCGCCACCCGTTCTTCTCGACGCTGACGGCGTCGCTGCAGCGCGCGTTCGCGGCCCGCGGCTTGCGTACGATGCTGTGCTCGACGGCGGACGCCGAAGGCGGTGAGGTGGAGTACGTCGACATGCTGCGCCGCCGCATGATGGATGGCATCGTGATGGGTGCGCATACCTCGCACGCCCCGGGCTATTGGACATCGATCGGCCGGCCGGTCGTTGCGTTCGACCGGTATCTGGGCGAGGGCATTGCTTCGGTCGGTTCCGACCACGAACAGGGAGGCAGGCTGGTCGCCGATCTGCTTGTGCGGACGGGGACGCGGCATGTGGTGACATTGGGCGGTCCGCGGGCCCAGTTCCATGATCTGCAGCGATGGATGGCCGAGCACGCCGCGATCGGGGGAGGCGACGGGCCCGCCAGCACTTTCCCGACCGTGCGCTACCACTTGACCCTGGAACGTGAGCTGCGCGCTGCCGGAACGGTGCACGAATACCTGGAGGCCGGGGAGGTGCATGACATGCAGGCTTACGCGCAGGCCGCACGGGTGGTGTGCGCGCGTGCGGCCGAGGGGCAGGTCGATGCGATCGTCAGCTCGGATGTCGGTGCGGCGTTCTGCGTGCAGGAGGCTCTGCGACTCGGGCTGCGTATTCCGGAGGATCTCCAGATTGTTGCGTATGACGGGACGTACCTGGCACAAGCCGCGGGTCTGCGCGTGACCGCGGTCCGTCAGGACTTCGATGCGATCGCCGATACGATTGCGGGGCGGATGGACGATGCAATCGCCGGGGGCTATGGAGCCGCGGGGCCTGTTGGCGATGGCGCCGCGGGCGATGCGGTAGGAGGCGGGACTGACGCCGATGAGGCTGATGCCGGGGCGGACGTGGTGGCCAGCGTGCTGCGGATGATCGATGACCTGGTGCCGGTTGCGTTGGTGCCGGGCGAGACCACGCGCTGACGGTCCGGTGGGGCGAACGGTGCCCCGGCCGTGGCATCGAACCGGTTCGACACGCCATCGCGGCGCTTGTTGCCGTGTGCCTGCCCTGCCGTTACACTGGGTCGAACCGGTTCGATGCAAGGGGCGTCCGACCGGCATCATCACTGTTCAAGGAGTTGTCAATGAAAAACAAGGTCCAACTCATCACGTATGCCGATCGTCTGGGGACGGGCACGCTGGCCTCGATGACCGACATCCTGCGCACGCGGTTCGACGGGGTGTACGAAGGGGTGCACATCCTGCCGTTCTTCACGCCGTTCGACGGTGCCGACGCGGGCTTCGACCCGATCGACCACACCGCGGTGGATCCCCGTCTGGGCGACTGGGACGACGTGGCCGAGCTGGCCCGGACCCACGGCATCATGGTCGACGCGATCGTGAACCATATGAGCTGGGAATCCAGCCAGTTCCAGGACGTGCTCGCCAAGGGCGAGGAATCCAAGTACTTCCCGATGTTCCTGATGATGAGCACCGTCTATCCGGACGGCGCCACCGAGGAGGAGCTGGCCGGCATCTACCGCCCGCGTCCGGGCCTGCCGTTCACCCACTACACCTGTGGCGGGAAGACCCGTCTGGTGTGGACCACGTTCACCCCGCAGCAGGTCGACATCGACACCGACTCCGAGCAGGGCTGGGCGTACCTGATGTCGATCTTCGACCGGATGGCCGCCTCGCACGTCAGCTACATCCGCCTCGACGCGGTGGGCTACGGCGCCAAGGAAGCCGACTCCTCGTGCTTCATGACTCCGAAGACCTTCGAACTCATCGGTCGGCTGCGCGAGGAGGGCGCCAAGCGCGGCCTGGAGATCCTCATCGAGGTGCATTCGTATTACAGGAAGCAGATCGAAATCGCCTCGAAGGTCGACCGCGTGTACGACTTCGCGCTGCCGCCGCTGCTTCTGCACAGCCTGTTCACCGGCCATGTCGAGCCGGTCGCCCACTGGACGGCCGTCCGTCCGGACAACGCCGTCACCGTGCTCGACACCCATGACGGCATCGGCGTCATCGACATCGGCTCCGACCAACTGGACCGCAGCCTCAAGGGCCTGATTCCGGACAAGGACGTGGATGCCCTGGTCAACACGATCCACGCCAACACGCACGGCGAATCCGCGGCCGCCACCGGCGCCGCCGCCTCGAACCTGGACCTGTACCAGGTCAACAGCACGTATTACGCCGCGCTCGGCGGCAACGACCAGCACTATCTGGCCGCCCGCGCCGTGCAGTTCTTCCTGCCGGGCGTGCCCCAGGTCTACTACGTCGGCGCGCTGGCCGGCGGCAATGACATGGATCTGCTCAACCGCACCCACGTCGGCCGCGACATCAACCGCCACTACTATACGGTCGCCGAGATCGACGAGAACCTCGAGCGCCCGGTGGTCAAGGCCCTGAACGCGCTGTGCCGACTGCGCAACACGCTCGACGCCTTCGACGGCGAGTTCTCCCACGAGACGGACGGCGACACGTCGATCACCTTCCGCTGGCGGGGACGGACCTCGTCCGCCTCGCTCACCTTCGAACCCGGTCGCGGTCTCGGCGCGGACAACGCCACTCCGGTCGCCTCGTTGGTCTGGACTGATGCCGAGGGCGAGCACGCCACCGACGATCTGCTGAACAACCCGCCGGTCGTCGCCTGAGACCAAGATCCGCGATGCCGTCCGCCGGCGTCGCGGATCTACGCGTTCGCCCGTTCTTCCGGATCGTCCCGGGGACGGGCCTCGTCATGACGGTCGTCCGTGCCGCAAAACTAAAGCGATTTCGTGCTGCGACCGTCCCGACCGATACCACCGCGCGACGTCATCGCGCATGACAAGAGAGAGGGAATTCATATGAGCGACGAACAGCATAACGACGGGGCGCAGACCCCGCCGCCGATCCCCGGACAGCACTTCGTCCGCCCCGGCATCGACGACCGGCCGGATTACGACAAGGTCCTCAGCGACGCCGACAAGGCGGCCGTGGCCCGTCTGGCGGTCCCCAAGGACACCGAGACGATCGCCGCCGACCCGTACGCCACGGACGCAGGCGTCCAGTCCGCCAAAATCGCCGAAAACATGATCGGCGGCAACCGCATCGAACTGCCGGACCCCGGCTCGGCGTTCCTGGACATGCGTGACCCGATGGTCGCCGCCAACGGCGACCGCGTCAGCATCAGCGACGTCGTCCGTCTCGGCGTCGGCTTCACGTTCAGCCTGATCGTCACCGGCATCGTATGGACCGCGCTCTCGTCGATCCTCGTGCCGCAGCTGGTCGACCAGATCGCCCCCGACCAGCGCGCCTCGTTCATCGGCCTGATCAACGCCGTCGGCTCGGTCGTCGCGTTGGTGGCGAACATCGTGTTCGGCACGTTCTCCGACCTGACCCGCTCCCGCTTCGGCAAGCGTACGCTGTGGATCGCCAGCGGCGGCGTGCTGTGCGGCCTGTGCGTGTTCGGCCTGACGGTGGCCGGCTCGCTGCCGATGATCCTGCTGCTGTGGTGCGGCATCCAGTTGTTCTACAACTGGATGAACGCCCCGTTCGTGGCCACGATGGCCGACCGCGTGCCCGACAAGTTCCGCGGCACCGTCTCCTCGTTCATGGGTGGCGGCGGCGTGCTCGGCCAGACCGCCGGCGCGCTCGTCGGCTCGATGCTCATCGACAATATCCCGCTCGGTTTCAGCTTGGGCGCCCTCGGCTTTGGCCTGGTCGGCATCATCGTCGTCGGCATCTGGCCCCGCGAGGCCTCCAACCTGGACGAACAGCGCGTCCCGCTCAACCTGCGCAACGTGCTGCGCGCCTTCGTGCCGCCGCACGGCAAGGGGTCCGGCAACTTCTACTACGCGCTGTTCGGTCGCATGATGATGGTGGCCGGCTACCAGATGATCACCGGCTACCAGCTGTACATCGTCAAGTATTACATCTTCTCCGACTCCGGCCTGGACGCGGACGGACTGTCGAAGGCGGCCGCCGGCGTGATCGCCGTGATGTCCGTGATCACGATGGTGGCCTCGCTGCTGGCCGCGCTGGTCTCCGGCCCGATCTCCGACCGGCTGGCCATGCGCAAGATCCCGGTCGCGCTTGCCAGCTGCCTGTTCGCCGTCGGCGCGGCCATGCCGTGGATCCTGCACAGCCCGATGGGCATGTACCTGTTCGCGGCCATCGCCGGCTTCGGCTACGGCACCTACAACGCGATCGACCAGGCGCTCAACGTTTCGATCCTGCCGAACCCGAAGGAGGCCGGCAAGGATCTGGGCGTGCTGAACATGGCGAACACGCTGAGCTCGGTCATCGGCTCGGCCCTGACCTCCACGATCGTGGCCCTGACCGACAACTACCAGCTCGTGTTCCCCGCGTGCATCGTCGTCGTGCTCGTCGCCGCCGCGCTGATCATGCGCATCCGCGGCGTGCGCTGACCGCTTGCCGACCACACCGTGCCGGGGCGTCCGCCGTACCGATCGGCGGGCGCCCCGGCACGCGTGTATGACCTCGCTCGTTGACCGCCATGAGTACGCTGGAAACGGACATGGCACGCATGACGTCCGGCGGGATGCCGGCGCACGTGCCGCTGATACCGTGAGGGAAAGACGAGAGAGATGAACGACGAGCCGCAGAACCAGCATGACGACCCGACACCTACGCCGCCGCCCCTGCCCGGGCAGATCTTCGTGCGTCCGGGCATCGACGATCGGCCGGATCTCGACAAGGCGCTGACCCCGGAGGACAAGGCCGCACTCGCCCGCCTGACGGTCCGGCAGAATCCCCGCCAGCCCGAGGCGTCCGGCGACCGTCCGGAGGTGCAGGCCGCGCAGATGAGCGCGGAGGGTGCGCCGATGGCCGCGGCGGCGCGCATCGATACGGCCGTGCCGAACCTGGAGTCCTCGTTCCTGGACCTGCGCGACCCGATGGTCGACGCCGATGGCTACCGCCCCTCCGCCACCGAGATGACGCGCATGAACATCGGATTCGCCGCAGGGGCCGTGCTGTGCGCCGCCCCGCTGGGTGCGCTGAACACGGTGATCCTGCCGGTGCTGGTTGACCGATTCGCCGGTGTCGGCCGCACCTTGCCGCTCGCGCTGCTGATCGTCTTCGGCGTGGTGATGTCGGTGCTGTCCAATGCCGTGGTCGCCGTGCTGTCCGACCATACGCGCACGGAGCTCGGGCGACGCACGCCGTGGATTCTCGGCGGAGGCGTCGTCGCGGCGCTGTTCACGCTGCCGTTGGACGCAGCCGCGAATGCGGTTATTCTGACGCTGTTGTGGTGCCTGGTGCAGATCGGGTATGTGATGCTGTCCGCGTCGATCGCCGCCGCGTTCGGCGAACGCATCCCGGATAAGTTCCGGTCGCGGGCGGACGCGTACCGCGGCATCGGGCTGACCGTGGGGCAGCTGCTGGGCGCCGTGGTCGCCGTGCTGCTGATCGGGACGCCGTCCGTGGCGATCCGGCTGTGTGCGGCCTGTTTCGTTGTGGCCGCCGTGGCTGTGGCGCTGGTGCTGCCGCGCGAGCGTTCCAGCGTGGAACTGCGCTCCCGGGCCATCGAACAGCATGAGTTCTTCTCCCGCTACCAGATGCCGAAGGGCGCGCCGAATTTCGTTCGTGTGCTCGTCGCACGTCTGGTCATGACAGCCGGTGTTTCGGCGACGGGCGTGTTCCTGTGGTACATCGTGCTGTACGCGGTCAACGGCGGCGACGTCGATGCCGCGGTGCCGGTGATGGCGGCCGTGGCGGTCGCCTCGTTCGTCGGCGGACTGGTCGCCACGCTGGTGCTGGGGCCGGTGGCGGACCATTGGGAGGACGGCCGTATCCCGTCGGTGCTGGCATGCGGGCTGTATGTCGTCGGTCTGGCGGTGCCGTGCGTGGCGCCGTCGGCGGCCGGCGTGATCGCGTATGCGTTGCTTTCCGGATGCGCCTATGTGATCTTCGACGGCATCAGCCAGCGTCAGGCGGCTGCGGTGCTGCCGGACATCCGTATGGCGGGCCGGAATCTGGCCGTGCTGAACCTGGCCTCGCAGGTCGGCGTCATCGTCGGCGCATTGCTGGGCGCGCTGGCGTTGTTCGTCGTCGGCACGTATCAGGTGCTGTTCCCGGTCGCCATCGTGGCGGTGATCGTGGCCGCCGCGGTGATCTGGTCCATCCATGAGGACCGGGGGCACTGAACGGCGGTACTGGTGTGAATCGGGGCGTGGCCGGCTGTCGGCCACGCCCCGATCCGTATGAATAGGGAGCGTGCCTGCGTCCTGTCGCCCGCAGGTCGAGGTGGTACGTGGGCGTCTGCGGGTCCGTCATCCGGGGCCTGCGCGCGACCGGTGGATATGATGTCCGGAATGTGGACGCCGCCCTCCGTTACGGTGAGACGGCTCCTATGTTGGTTCATGGTTCGGGCCGGATGAGGCCCGGAAGTTTGGAACGTTACCGAAAGGAGGTTCGCCGTGATGAACGGAATGACGATGCACGCAGTCGCGTCCGCACGAATTATGATTCCGTCGTCGTTGGCGGACTGATTCGGCACACACGCTTGAACCCGCCAACGATGGCAGGGTTCACGCGACATCATCGCTGTTCGGGGCCCTGCGTCAAGCGCGGGGTCCGTTTCGTTGCGCCCCACAAGGCAACACATCGGAGCGGACCGCAACCATACCGCGGGACGAACGTCTCGTTGAATGACAAAGAGGGGATCCCATGACAGCAGTCGATACCACGGCTGACAACGCCACGTCCGCAGGCAAGCTCACGGCCGCCGCCCGCGACTCGGTCAAAACCGTCATCGCGGCCTCGATGGTCGGCACGGCCATCGAATTCTATGATTTCTACGCCTACGGCACCGCCGCGGCGAACTATTTCCCGACCGTGTTCTTCTCGGACACCACCAACCCGACCGTCGCGCTGCTGCTCAGCCTGGTCACGTTCGCTGTCGCGTTCATCGCCCGCCCGGTCGGCTCGCTGATCTTCGGCCACTTCGGCGACCGTCTCGGCCGCAAGAAGACGCTGGTCGTCTCCCTGATGACGATGGGTGTGGCCACGTTCCTCATCGGATGCCTGCCGTCCTACGAGCAGGTCGGTCTGCTGGCGGTTGTGATCCTGTGTCTGTGCCGCTTCGTGCAGGGCATCGGCCTGGGCGGTGAATGGTCGGGCGCGGCGCTGGTTGCCACCGAGAACGCGCCGGAGAACAAGCGCGCGCTGTACGGCTCGTTCCCGGAGCTGGGCGCGCCGATCGGTTTCTTCCTGTCCAACGGCACGTTCTTCCTGCTGGAGGCGTTCAACGATTCTGAGGCGATGATGACCTGGGGCTGGCGTGTGCCGTTCCTGCTGTCGGCCGTGCTGGTGGTCGTCGGCCTGGTGGTGCGCGTGCACATGGAGGAGACCCCGATCTTCCGCATGGCTCAGGAGCGCAACGAGGTGGTCAAGGCCCCGGTGGTGGAGGTGTTCCGCAAGAGCTGGGTGCAGGTGCTGCAGGCCACGTTCCTGGTGGCCGTGACCTATACGCTGTTCTACACGCTGGCCACCTGGTCGCTGGCCTGGGGCACCAAGCCGGTCGGTCAGGGCGGCGGCGGCCTCGGGTTCACCAACCAGGAGTACCTGCTCATGCTGATGGTGGCCGTGTGCGTGTTCGCGTTGTTCATCGTGCTCTCCTGCGTGTATGCCGACCGGATCGGCCGGCGCCGCGTGCTGACGTTCTCGTCGGTGGCGCTCGTTGTGTTCGCGGTGGCGTTCCCCTACCTGCTGATGGGCGAGGGCAAGCGTGATTTCGTGGCCGTGATGGTGTTCCTGTGCGTCGGCTTTGCGCTTATGGGCACGGCCTTCGGCCCGATCGGCGCGTTCCTGCCCGAACTGTTCGACGCCAACGTGCGCTACACCGGCTCCGGCATCGGCTACAACTTGGCCGCCATCGTCGGCGCGGCCTTCGTGCCGACCATCGCCACCTGGCTGGCCGCCAATTGGGGCGTGCAGTCCGTGGGCCTGTACCTGGGCGTGATGGCGGTCTGCTGTCTGATCGCCGTGGTCACCTGCCGCGAGACCAAGGACGTCGATTTCACCAAGTGACGGACGGGGTTTGTCCGAATCCCCAGATTCTTACGTTGCGAGCGGTAACGTTCCGGTCAAAACGTAAGGATCCACTGATTCGGACAAAACCTCCCTTTCCCCCACCAGGTGTCCGCATCAGCCATCCGGTCTGCCTACGACGGTCGGTCAGTATGCGAACATCACCATCCAATATTTCGGTTGCGGTACTAGAACGGGCCGCAACAGTGGCACCCGATCACGTCGGACGATTCTGATCGGATGCCGGGCGATAACAAGTTTCGGACGCCGAACGCGCCCGGCACGCCGCCAGCAAAAGAGGGCGGCGCGACAACGATCAAGAAGGAGCGCCAATTATGGCAGCAACGATCTGGTATGAAAACGACGGCGATCTGTCCGTGCTCAGCGGCAAGAAGGTCGCGATCCTGGGCTACGGCTCGCAGGGCCATGCACACGCGCTGAACCTGCGCGACTCGGGTGTGGACGTGGTCGTCGGCCTGCGTCCGTCCTCCAAGTCGGTGGAGTTCGCCAAGGAGCAGGGCCTTGAGGTCAAGTCCATCGAGGATGCCGTCGCCGAGGCCGATGTGGTGATGATCCTGCTGCCGGATCAGTATCAGGCCAAGGTCTACAAGGAGCAGGTGGAGCCGAACCTGAAGCCGGGTGCCGCTCTGGCGTTCGCGCACGGCTTCAACATCCACTACGGCTACATCAAGCCGTCGGAGGATCATCCGGTGTTCATGGTGGCCCCGAAGGGCCCGGGCCATATCGTCCGCCGCGAGTATGCGGCCGGCCGTGGCGTGCCGGTTGTGGTGGCCGTGGAGCAGGATCCGCGCGGTGATGCCTGGGGGATCACCCTGGCGTATGCGAAGGCTCTGGGCGCGCTGCGCGCCGGCGCCATCAAGACCACCTTCACGGAGGAGACCGAAACCGATCTGTTCGGCGAGCAGGACGTGCTGATGGGCGGCGTGAACCATCTGGTCGAGGCGGGCTTCGAGGTGCTGACCGAGGCCGGCTATCAGCCGGAGATTGCCTACTTCGAGGTGTGCCACGAGCTGAAGATGCTGGTTGACCTGATGAACGAGGGCGGTCTGAACAAGGCCCGTTGGTCCTGCTCCGACACCGCTCAGTACGGCGACTTCACCTCCACCGTGGTCGACGAGTCCACCAAGGACCGCATGCGCTACCAGCTCAAGCGCATCCAGGACGGCTCCTTCGCCAAGGAGTTCATGGACGATCAGGCCGCCGGCGCCCCGAAGTTCAAGGAGCTGCAGGAGAAGTTCAGCCACGAGAAGATCGAGGAGGTCGGACCGAAGCTGCGTGCCATGTTCTCCTGGAACAACGGCCCGGCCGCCGACGCCGACGAGGCCGAGTCCTTCAACGGCAAGATCGCTCGCGCACAGGTGCAATGACAGAAATTCCCGCAGGGAATTTCACAGGTCACTGCACGCGAGGCGACAGAGGAAGTCCTGTGGACTTCCGAATCGCCGGAGCCAGCCTTGTGTGACAGAAATTCCCGTAGGGAATTTCACAGGTCATTGCGTGTGACGCGCGTCAGGCCGCCAACCGTGGGGTTGACGGCCTGACTTCGTATGTGGCGGTCATCCGGTCGATGCCGCGGCCCGACCGGTAGTCGGTACGCATGCAGCGGTGCGTGTCGGCTAGGCAAGCGTGGTATCTTGTCCCAATAGCCATTCCACAACGTTCACGTGGCGGACGCCGCCCATACCGGTGGGCGGCAGCGTATCGTTGGTTATCAGATAGCAGGGCGTTCCCACCGGTGTTCCTCGGAACGAGGATAGCTCGCGCTCTCGCGTTCGTGGGTCGGTAACGGTTTCGGACACCTGGATGTAGGCGATGTCCTGCATCTTACGCGCAATGAAATCCACTTCGCCACCCTGTGTCATGCCAACATATACGTTATAGCCGCGTCGGCGCAATTCCAGATAGACGATGTTCTCCAGCACATGCCCGGAATCCAGAGCGTTGTCGCCCGCTACATGATTGCGCAATCCCACATCGGATGCGTAATGTTTCGTCGGCATGGTCAGCCGTTCCTTGCCGCGCAGGTCGTGGCGTACCGCTGTATAGAACAACTGCGCATCCGTCAGATGAGCGATGTAGTTGTTGACGGTTGCCCGCGATGTCTTGATTCCTCCGGAGATGAGTGCGCCGCTGATTTTCGCTGTGGAAATCAGCGAACCGATGTTGCCGTATAGGTATTCGGCGATGCGGATGAGCGTCGGCATATCCCTGACGGTGTGGCGTTCCGCGATGTCTTTGACCAACACGGTGTTATAGATGCCTTCGAGATATGCGTTCTTTGCGGACGGCGAGTCCAACGTCGCCAGTTCCGGGAATCCTCCCCATCGCATGTATTCGGGGAACAGCGCCGCCTCGTATCCTTCGGGAGCGTGCCTGGCTTGCGCATATTCGTGGAATGAGTATGTGTATACGGGGATTTCCACGTATCGTCCGGATAAAAGAGTGCCGAGTTCGGGAGACATGAGCTCCGCATTGGAACCTGTGACGTACAGGTCCGTACCCGGTCTGGCGTAGAGACTTTCCACTGCATCCTCGAAACCGGAGCAGCGCTGCACTTCGTCGATGAACACATACGTCGTCTGCCCTGGAACGAGCCGATCGAGCACGTACTGGTGAAGCGCGTGTTTCTCGCGCAGCGCTTCGTTCTCCAATAGATCGAGGTCGATTACGACCATACGCTCATCCGGCACGTGGCATTCGTCTTTGAGCCATGCTCGGTACAGACGCAGCAAAGTGCTCTTCCCGCAGCGGCGCACCCCCGTAATGACTTTGATGACGTGTTTGCCGGCGAATGCCGCAAGGTGTTCCATATACTGTGGACGTGGGGTCAAGGCATCTGATTCGAGGCTGTTCATGTTTTGATGGTACTACAACATGTAATCCTAAGTTGCAACTATAGAGGATATTTCCGTATGTTGCTACTTAGAGTTGCAACATGAGTGACAATGGTGGAGTGTTGGCATTCTGGATTGCAATGTGAGCGCGCCCGAAAGATGGAACGCCTGTTTTTGCATGCTGGATGTTCCGAGTAATAATGGTCAGCAGTTTGTGAGGACAAAATCCTCAGCACCAGACAGGGCGGGGCAACCCGCGGCCGGGCACCATCCGGCCACATAACGAAACAAGTTTCATAACTCAACACTGAGTGACAAAAGGAGTGCCATTATGGCAGCACAGATCTGGTACGAGAACGACGGCGATCTTTCCGTGTTCAACGGCAAGAAGGTCGCGATCATCGGCTACGGCTCGCAGGGCCACGCGCACGCGCTGAACCTGCGCGACTCCGGCGTCGACGTCGTCGTCGGCCTCCGCCCGACCTCCAAGTCGGTCGAGTTCGCCAAGGAGCAGGGCCTGGACGTCAAGTCCGTGGCCGATGCCGCCGCCGAGGCCGACGTGATCATGATTCTGACCCCGGATCAGGCCCAGCGCAAGGTGTGGGCCAATGAGATCGAGCCGAACCTCAAGCCGGGTGCCGCCATCGCGTTCGCGCACGGCTTCAACATCCACTACGGCTACATCAAGCCGACCGAGGATCATCCGGTCTTCATGGTCGCCCCGAAGGGCCCGGGCCACATCGTCCGCCGCGAGTACGCGGCCGGCCGTGGCGTGCCGGTGGTCGTGGCCGTCCAGCAGGATCCGCGCGGCGACGCCTGGGATCTGACCCTGGCCTACGCCAAGGCCCTCGGTGCCCTGCGCGCCGGCGCCATCAAGACCACCTTCAAGGAGGAGACCGAAACCGATCTGTTCGGCGAGCAGAACGTGCTGCTCGGCGGCGTGAACAAGCTCGTCGAGATGGGCTTCGAGGTCCTCACCGACGCCGGCTACCAGCCGGAGATCGCCTACTTCGAGGTCTGCCACGAGCTCAAGATGATCGTGGACCTGATGAACGAGGGTGGTCTGAACAAGGATCGTTGGTCCTGTTCCGACACCGCCCAGTACGGCGACTACGTCAACACCTGCATCGACGAGCATGTCCGTGAGCGCATGGAGTACCACCTCAAGCGCATCCAGGATGGCTCCTTCGCCAAGGAGTTCATCGAGGATCAGGACGCCGGCGCCCCGAAGTTCAAGCAGCTGCAGGAGGAGTACTCGCACGTCCGCATCGAGGAGGTCGGCCCGAAGCTGCGCGCCATGTTCTCCTGGAACAACGACGGCGTCAAGGATGCCGACGAGGCCAACTCCTTCACCGGCAAGATCGCCCGCGCACAGGTGCAATGACAGAAATTCCCGCAGGGAATTTCACAGGTCATTGCACGCGAGGCGGCCGTAGAGGAAGCCCTGTGGCTGAGCCGTGAAGCGCAGACCCCGGTGGGGTCTGCGTAGGCGAAGTGAGCGGCCACTACGGCCGCGAAGGACGCGTGAAACGCGTCGATCGCCGGAGCCAGCCTTATATGACACACGAGTGAGGCCGCCAGTCGTAAGACTGGCGGCCTCATGCGTATTTGGCATCATCGAAAGGGCCTTCTATGGAATTGTCCATCACCCGCGACGGGCTGCGCCTGCACGCCCTGCTTGAATGCCCCGGCCATGACCGGCCGTGCCCCATCGTGGTCATGTGCCACGGGTTCGGCGGCAGTATGGACGCCTATCCGGGCAGCCTGTACCAGCGGATCGCCAAGCGGCTCGTAGCCCGCGGTATGGCCGTGCTCCGCTTCGACTTCAACGGCCATGGGCGCAGCGACGGCGACTTCTCGCACATGGACGTGCTCAACGAGATCGAAGACCTCATCGCCGTACTCCGGTACGTGCGCTCCCGCACCGACGTGACCGCCATCCGCCTGCTTGGCCACTCCCAAGGCGGCGTGGTGGCCGGCATGGTCGCGGGCCTCTACCATGACGTCATCGACCGGCTGGCGCTTTTGGCACCCGCGGCCACGCTCAAGGACGATGCGCTCGCCGGCACCTGCATGGGGCGCTCATATGACCCCGACCACATCCCCGACATCGTCAAGGTGCCCGGTGCCGGTGAAGTCGGTGGCCACTACTTCCGTATCGCTCAGCTGTTGCCGATCTATGAGACGACGGCTCGATTCAGCGGGCCTGCGTTGGCCATCCACGGGCTTGCCGATGACATCGTGGATTCCAAGGCTTCGCGCCGCTATGGCGAGATGATGCCCAACTGCGCGGTCAGCCTGTATCCGCGGCTGGACCACGGCGTCAACGGCGCGGATGGCGACAAGGCCGTTGATGAGGTCATTGACTTCTTAAGTGTTTGAATAGGGGTTCGCACTACCGCAAGGATTAATTTCAGACCCCTTGGAAAATGCACCCTGTGATTTTCAACGTCGAGGTAGTGCGAACCTACCTTTCCGTGCCGTGCGGTCAGGGCCGCCATAATCCGGAGGAATAGCGGTCGAATCGAAGGCACGGCGGTACACTGGCAGTCGATTGCAAGGAACGAGGGGCTCATGAGGAATATCAACGTGCGGGTTACGGTGACGTTATTGGTCGTTGGCGTGGTTTCCGGCTTGTTGTCCGGCTTGTTCGGCATCGGCGGCGGCACGGTGATCGTGCCCGCGCTGGTGCTGGTCGGTCTGACGCAGCGGCAGGCCGCGGCCACATCGCTGGCGGCCATCGTGCCCACATCGATCTCCGGCGTGGTCTCCTATGCGACCGCCGGCGACGTGGATTGGATCGCCGCGTTGCTGCTCGCCTGCGGCATGGTGGCGGGCTCGCAGATCGGCAGCTGGCTGCTCTCGCGTCTGCCCGAGGTGTTCCTGCGCTGGTTCTATGCGGCGTTCCTGGTGTTCGTGATCGTCTCGCAGCTGGTGTTCACGCCGCAGCGTGATTCAGCCATCCATTTGCACGTGGTGACGGGCATCCTGCTGGTGGCGTTGGGCGTGGTGATCGGCATCCTGTCCGGCCTGCTGGGCATCGGCGGCGGGGCCGTGGCCGTGCCATCGCTGTCGCTGTTGTTCGGGGCTTCCGACCTGATCGCCCGTGGTACGTCGTTGTTGGCGATGTTCCCGAGCGCGATCGCCGGTACGGCGGCGAATTGGAGGCGTGGCCTGGTGTATCTCAAACATGGCCTGATCATCGGCGTATGCGCCGCCGTGACGGCGCCGTTGGGCACGATGCTGGCCGGCATGATCACGCCGCGTATGGGCGCGAACCTGTTCGTGGCGTATCTGGCCGTGCTGTTCGTACGGAGCGTGTGGACGGCGTTGAAGGTGACACCCGGGACCAATATCTCAAAGGTGCATGATAGGTGAACCTAGGTAAGACTGCGGAGAACGCCATGTTGCCGGAATCATATGATGGCATCAGGCGATGCAGGGCTGATGGCCGGATGTTGTGTGGTAATCAGTTGCGGTCCGTCGGCACGCCGGTGGTGCCGCGCAGCACGGGCGTGGTGGGGATGGTGATATGCGGATCGTCCAAGGGCTTGCCTCGCAGCAGATCCAGGACGAGCCGCGACGCCTCGCGCCCCAGCATCACCGGGTCCTGATGGATGGAGGTCATGTCCTGGATTTCGGCGAACGGGTTGTCGTCAAAGCCGATGAGCGACATCTGTTCGGGCACCTGGATATGCTGCCGGCGCAACTCGTTGAGGATGTGGACCGCCATCTCGTCGGTCTGCACGCATACGCCGGTGGGTCGTTGCGGTGCTGCGAGCAGCGCCGCAACATTGCGTTGGGCGACCTCGGGCGTCTGGCGGAATTGGTTGGCCTCGTCCGGCGGGGAGATGTAGAGGTCGTCTTCGCAGTATCCGAGTTCCAGGGCGGTTTTGTAGAAGCCCTCGCCGCGCAGGTCGGTGCTGTAGTCCAAGTCGGGCGGGATGAGATTGCCGATGTAGGCCAGCCGCTCGTGCCCCAGCGAGTGCAGGAGCTGAACGGCTTGACGCATGCCTTCGATGTCATCGATGCGGACCGAGGCGTTCAGTCCCTCCACGTCAGGGTTGTTGATGCCGACCAGCGGCATGTCCAACGAGGCGAGTGCGGTTCGGAATGCGGCGTCGAGCGTGAACGAGGTGACGATGATGGCATCGACGTCACGGTTGCTGGGCAGCGTCTCGATGAGTTGGGAGAGTTCGGCGCGGTTGGTGACGAACGAGGGGACGATGTCGTACCCCTCGGGGGAGAGGATTTCGATGGCTCCCTGCAGGACCGACGAGTTGAACCAGTTGTTGAGTCCGCCGGAGACCAGCAGCAGGATACGATGCGTTTTGCCGGAGGCGAGCGATGACGCGCTTTTCGACAGAGTGAACCGCAGCTCGGCCGCCGCGGCTTCCACGCGTTCCCTGGTGGAGGGCGCTACGTTGCTCAGCCCGCGCAGGGCTCGGGAGACGGTGGCCTCGGAGACTCCCGCGAGTTTGGCGACGTCCTGAATGGTGGAACGGGCCATCGGTGTACCTCCTTGCTGCGTGGTGATTGTCCCTATCCACTATATCGGTGGAAAGCATGGAAATGTCAGCGTTTACATATTATACGACAGAAATCGCCGTTTCATATGACTGAGGCCGGTGTTCCACATGGTGCGACACGCCATTTGACTCCATCTGTATGCAAGCGCTATCATCTAAGTCGTCGCAATCCGTTGTACGGTTTCAGGGCTGAAAATGGCGGATTGTCACTGCCGAAGTTGATAACTCAAGACATCAGTCGTCATGAATATGTCGAGATTTGCATAGTGATGTGCATGTGCTTTGCAAGGGATGCAAGCGCTCTCATATAACAGGCGACACCACAGGAACAGGAAAGGAGAGACGGCGATGAGCAATGTGACCGACACCGCGCAGGCGGCCGACGAGACGCATCCGGACCAATCCGCGTTGGACTGGTGGCAGCAGGCCGTGGTCTACCAGATCTACCCGCGCTCGTTCAAGGACACGACCGGCTCCGGCCTGGGCGACCTGAACGGCGTGACCGAGAAGATCGACTATCTGGCCGAACTCGGCGTGGACGCGATCTGGCTCAGCCCCTTCTATCCCAGCCAGCTGGCCGACGGCGGCTACGACGTGGATGACTATCGCAACGTGGACCCCAAGCTGGGCACGATGGACGACTTCGACCGTCTCGCCGAAGCCGCGCACGCCCACGGCATCAAGGTTGTGGTGGACATCGTCCCCAACCACTCCTCCAACCTGCACGAATGGTTCCAGGCCGCGCTCAAGGCCGGTCCCGGCTCGCCCGAACGCGACCGCTACATCTTCCGCGAAGGCCGTGGCGAACACGGCGAACTGCCGCCCACCGACTGGACCGCCAGTTTCGGCGGCCCCGCCTGGACGCGCGTGGAGGACGGCCAGTGGTACCTGCACCTGTTCACCGTCGAACAGCCTGACTGGAACTGGAACAACCCGGACGTGCGCGAGGACTTCCTTACAACCATCCGCTTCTGGTCCGACCATGGCGCCGACGGCTTCCGTGTGGATGTGGCGCACGGCCTGGCCAAGGATCTCGACCGCGACGACCTGGACGACTACCCGATCCAGGCCCCCTTCCTGCCCGACGACGGCAGCTACCCGATCTACGACCGCGACGAGGTCCACGAGATCTACCGCGAATGGCGCCAGGTCTTCAACGAATACGACCCGCCGCGCTTCGCCGTGGCCGAGGCATGGGTCAACCCCAAGCGCCAGTATCTGTACGCCAGCCCGGACGAGCTCGGCCAGGTGTTCAACTTCGAATACGCCAAGAAGAACTGGATCCGCGACGAGATCCACGAGGCCATCGAAGAGGGGCTGGCGGCCGCCGAGGCGTCCGGCTCCACCGCCACCTGGGTGATGAGCAACCACGACGTGCCGCGCCACGCCAGCCGCTACGGCCTGCCGCAGATACCGGCCCGCGTGCATCACCAGACCGCCATCGACTGGCTGCTGCGCGACGGCACCTCCTACCACGAGGACCGCGAGCTGGGCGCCAAGCGCTCGCGCGCCGCGATCCTGCTGGAACTGGGCCTGCCTGGCTCCGCCTACATCTATCAGGGCGAGGAGCTCGGCCTGCCCGAGGTCGCCGACATCGCGTGGGACGATCTTGAGGATCCGACCGCGTTCAACACCGTGCGCGCCGGCTCCCAGAAGGGTCGTGACGGCTGCCGTGTGCCGCTGCCGTGGGTCGCCGACGACTGCCGGAACACCGGCGAGGGCAATTACGAGCACACCGGTTCGTTTGGGTTCTCGCCCGCCGTCAAATCGGCGGGTCAGTCCGCCGAGGCGCCGCACCTGCCGCAGCCGCGCTGGTACGCCCGGTACGCGGCCGACGCGGAGGCCGCCGACCCGCAGTCGATGCTCAACCTGTACCGCGCCGCGCTGCGGCTGCGCCACCGCTATATGCCTGACGACACGGCACTGGTCTGGCTGGACCAGGACGCGGCGTCCGACGTGCGCGACGGCGCCGACGGCAACAAGGGCGGCGTCGTCGCCTACCGCCGCTCCAACGGCTGGGCGGTATTGACGAATTTCGGGGCGGAGCCGGTGGCCCTGCCCGAAGGAGAGGTGCTGCTGACCTCCGGCGAACTGACCGCGGACGGTCGACTGCCGCAGGACACCAGCGTCTGGATGATGCTCGACTGAATCGGGCATCCCGCCGGGTCCCGGGGGCACCGGGATCCGGCCTGCACCATCATCCGGTCCGGGCGGCGCAGCCCGACCGGGCCTCAATGAAGAGAAAGCGAGAGAACGATGATCAGTATGGTCGGCAAGTCCATACGGCGATGGTGGGCGCTCTTCGCGCTGCCGACGTGCGCGGCGTTCGCCATCGGCTTCGTGGCGCCGTTCATCATCGGCATCTATCTGAGTTTCACCGACTTCACCACCGTGACCGACGCCGAATGGGTGGGTTTTGAGAACTACGCGGGCGTATTCAGCGACCCGGAGTTCCTGCACGCGCTGTGGCTCACCGTGCTGTTCACGATCGTGACCACCATCATCATCAACGTGGCCGCGTTCTTCGTGGCGTACATGTTCACCAAGGCCATGAAGGGCGCGAACCTGTTCCGTTCGGTGTTCTTCATGCCGAACCTCATCGGCGGCATTGTGCTGGGCTACATCTGGCAGCTGCTGCTCAACGGCGTGCTGGCCCACTGGGGGCGCTCGCTGACCTATTCGGCCACCTACGGCTTCTGGGGCATGGTCATTCTGGTGTGCTGGCAGCAGATCGGCTACATGATGGTCATCTACATCGCCGGCCTGCAGGCCCTGCCCACCGACGTCATGGAGGCCGCCGCCGTGGACGGCGCCAATTCGCGCCAGACCCTGTTCAAGGTCACCCTGCCGCTGATGATGCCCAGCATCACCGTCTGCTCGTTCCTGACCGTGACCAACGGCTTCAAGCTCTTCGACCAGAACCTGGCCCTGACCAACGGTGCACCGAGCAACATGAGCGAGATGCTGGCGCTGAACATCTACCGCACGTTCTACGGACGCATCGGCTTTGAGGGCGTCGGCCAGGCCAAGGCCGTGGTGTTCTTCATCATCGTGGCCGTCATCGCCGTCATCCAGAACAAGCTGACCACCCGCAAGGAGGTGACCGCATGAACAAGAAGATGAAGCACGGGGGTCTGTGGACCGCGATCTTCACCGTGGTCTCGCTGGCCTGGATCTTCCCGATCATCCTGGTCGTCATCAACTCGTTCAAGGCCAAGGCGTACATCAGCAGCGAGACGTTCAGCCTGCCGACCGGCAAGATGTTCGTCGGCCTGGAGAACTACGCGCGCGGCATCGACCGCACCGACCTGATCGCCAGCTTCGGCTGGACCGTGGTCGTCACCGTCGGCGCCGTGGCCCTGATTCTGCTGTGCACCTCGATGTGCGCGTGGTGGATCGTCCGCGTGAACAACGCGTTCGCCAAGACCATCTACCTGCTGTTCCTGTTCAACATGATCGTGCCCTTCCAGATGGTCATGTTCCCGCTCTCGAAGATCGCCGACACGATGGGACTGAACACCCCGTGGGGCCTGTGGATCGTCTACCTGGGCTTCGGCGCCGGCCTGGCCGTGTTCATGTTCACCGGCGTGATCAAGTCGCTGCCGGCCGAGATCGAGGAGGCCGCCATGATCGACGGTGCCTCCGTGCCGCGCACGTTCTTCACCATCGTGGTGCCGATGATGAAGCCGAGCATGGTGTCGGTGGCCATCCTGCAGACCATGTGGATCTGGAACGACTTCCTCCTGCCGTACCTGACACTGGACATGCGCAAGTACAAGACCATGTCCATCGCCATCCAGTACCTGAAGGGCGGCTACGGCTCGGTGGACATGGGCGCCATGATGGGCTGCCTGGTGCTGGCCATCATCCCGATCGTCGTGTTCTACCTGTTCTGCCAGAAGCACATCATCGCCGGCGTCACCGCGGGTGCGGTGAAGGGCTGAGAAACCTTCCATCCCAATAACCAAAAGGAATCAAAGGAGAAACCATGAACACCATGAAGAAGACCGTCGCAGTCGCCGCGATCGCGGCACTCGGCCTGACCGGACTCGCCGGCTGCGGCGGCGACGCCGCGGACGACGGCAAGGGCCACGTCTACTACATGAACAACAAGTCGGAGGTCGTTGACCAGCTGCAGCAGATCGCCGACCTGTATACCGAACAGACCGGCGTGGAAGTCGAGATCCAGACCGCCGCCTCCGGCACCTACGATTCGACGATGTCCTCCGAACTGTCGAAGTCGAACGCGCCGACCATGTTCAACATCTCCGGCTACGACCAGTTCGCCAAGTACCAGGACTACGTCGAGCCGCTGCAGGACACCGAGGTGTACGGCAAGCTCACCGACGAGGGCAAGTCCTACTCGTACAAGATCGGCGAGGACTCGTACACGCTGCCGTACGCGGCCGAATGGTACGGCATCATCTACAACAAGGCGATCCTGGAGGACTACTGCGCCAAGGATTACGCGGTGATCGAGAGCGTGGACGACATCGTTGACTACGCCACGTTCAAGGACGTGGTCGAGAGCATCCAGAAGCACAAGGACGACCTCGGCCTGGCCGGTGCCATCGCCACCCCGGGCCTGGACGCCTCCGACACCTACCGCTTCGGCGCGCATATGACCCGCATCCCGCTGTTCTACGAATACCGAGACAACGACACCACGTTCATGTCCGAGATCGAAGGCACCTATGTGGACAACTACAAGGACTTCTTCGACCTGTCCGTGGAGAACAGCCCCACCGAGCCCGGCATGCTGAGCTCCAAGACCTACGACGACTGCACCGCCGAGTTCTCGCTGGGCCAGGTGGCGTTCTACCCCAACGGCGTGTGGGCCTACTCGAACATCAAGGGCAACGAGGTGGCCGACGAGGACCTCGGCATGCTGCCGTACTTCATGGGCATCGAAGGCGAGGAGGAGTACGGTCCGGCCGGCGTGTACGACGCCTCGTGGGCGGTCAACAAGAACGCCAGCGAGGAGGACAAGCAGGCCACGCTCGACTTCATCGAATGGATGGTCACCAATGACGAGGCCAAGAAGATCCTAGCCAAGGACTGCGGCTTTGCGGTGCCGTTCACCACGTTCGGCGAGGATGAGCAGCCCGACAACCCGCTGACCGCCGCCGCCCGCGCCTACACCGAGGCCGGCAAGACCGAGCTGCGCAGCTTCACCATCCCGAACCAGCAGTGGCAGGACAACATCACCAACGCCCTCGTCGAATACGCGCAGGGCACCGGCGACTGGGCCACCGTCAAGGACGCGTTCGTCAACGGCTGGGCCACCGAATGGGCCAACAACGAGGAATCGCTCGGCATGCTCCCGCAGGCCGACAAGTTCAACGCCGAAGGCTGACGGCCTTCCCGCCCCTCCGGCGGCGGACGGCGGCCATCGGCCGCGACTCTCCTCCCGCCGCCGGAACCAACCGCCACCGCAGGGCGGCGGCATCGTCACGAAAACGCAAGGAGGCGTACCGCCATGACCACGCTGTTCTCTCAGGATTCCGCCCTAATGCGGGGCATGTCCTACCTCACCGACGCGGTGTGGCTGACCATCCTGACCGTGGTGGCTTGCCTGCCGGTGGTCACGATCGGCGCGGCATGGTGCGCCTCCTATGAAACGGCCCGCACGCTCGGCTCGGGCGAAGGGCACATGACCCGCCGGTTCGCCGACGCGTTCCGCTCCAACCTCGTCAAGGCCACGGGCCTCTGGCTGGTCATGGGCGTGACCGGCGCCGCGATCGCCGCCTCCTGGGTGTTCATCCAGATCACCCCGCTGCTGGTCGTCAAATTCGCCGCCACCATCCTCTGGCTCATCATGGCCGTGTGGGTGTGGCCGCTGCAGGCGCGGTTCGAGAACCCGGTGGGCCGCACCCTGCGCAACGCCCTGCTCATCGGCATCTCCCAGATTGTGCGCACGATTGCGGTCGTGCTGGTCTGGGCGACGTTCGGAGTGCTGTTGGCGGCCTCGCTGATGCTGTTCCCGCAGGGACTGTTCCTGCTGGTTCTGCTGGGGCCGGGGCTGGTCTCATTGGCGCACGAGGCGATCCTCCGTCCGGTGATCGCCGCCTACTCGGCCGGTCCTTCCGCTGCAGCGCGTTCGTGATCCTGCACCGAAAGGGTCAGATAGGAGGTCCGAAGAAGCCCTTTTGACGCAGCGGCACCGTATTCCTGCAGCAAATGGGCTAGATGCGAGACATGAAGAGGCCCTTATGATGCAGTGGCTTCGTGCACCTGCATCATAAGGGCCTCTTCATGTGCGCGGGCTCAGCCTGCCGCGCTCCGCCGCCGGCCTTCGCCGCGGATAGGCGGGCTCGTCCGATCAGCCGATTTCGGGGCGCAGCAGCACGTTGAACGTGAACCGCTCCTCATCCAGCCGGTACTTGGTCTGCAGCTCGGGGCCGCAGCTGTTCGATCCGATGCCGCTCTGCATGGCGTCCACGCACACCACGGTCGAACTGCACGGCTCCAGCTCGTGGTTATGCGCCTTGGCGGTCATCTCCTCGGCCGTGTACGGCAAGGCCTGGAAGTCGAAGGGCTGCGCCCCGTACACGCCGAGTGCGATCCCGTCGCCGGCCACGCGCGCCCAGTCGCAATCGTGGTGGTTGCCGTTCTCCTGCGGCTTGATATACGGCTCGAACAGCGTCTGCGGGGTGCCGGAGAACACGCCATGCCAGCTGGCGCGGCGCTTGTCCACGTAGCTCTCCAACGGGCCCAGACCGCAGTAGCTCACCCGGTCCATCGTCCGCGGCAGCAGCATCCGCAGGCCGAACCGCGGCAGGAACGGCATGCGCGTATCGCGCTCCACGGTCATGCGCAGATCCACCGAACCGTCCGAGGCGATCGTCCACACGGCCTTGACCGTGGCGATCCGCTGCACCACCGGCGCCACCACGCCCATCGTCACGGAGACGCGCGCCACACCGCCGTCCGCGGACCACGCCATATCGTAGGCGCGGGTCGCGGCATGATCGTACCGGGCGGCGAACCACTGCGCCTTGACGTACTGGTCGTTGTCGGTCGGGGCGCGCCAGATGTCGATGCTCATCGGCTCGTCGAGCAGGCTGTGGTTGCCGACCGCCATCGTGTCGAACAATCCGGTGCGCCGGTCGAGCACGTAACGGAACCGCGCGTTCTCGATCACCAGCGTCGCCCCGCGCTCCGCAACGGTCGGCTGCAGGTCGTTGGCCTTGCCCGCCGCGTTCGCCGCCCGGACCACCGTCTGGTTGCGCGGGTCGGACGTCTCAACCGGCACCTCGTCGAATCCGAGGTCGAACCCGGCCGGCAGCAGCTCGTCCGCCGCCTTCAGCGAATAGCGCACCACCAGCGTGGCCTTGCCCTCGTCCGGTATCGCGTCGACCAGACGCGGCACCGCCACGTCGGCCTCGCCATGCGGCGGGATCGACGGCACGTGCGGCGTGGACATCCAGATCGGCTCGCCGTCGCACATCAGCTCCACATGCATCGTCATGTACCGGGCCAGATCCGTGAAATCCATATAATTGCGCAGCGTCAGCGTGCCGGTCTTCTGGTCGAAGGCCGTCACGCGCGCCGGACGGTACACGTTCTTGAACTCCTTGAGGCCCGTGTGCGGCGTGCGGTCCGGGTAGACCAGTCCGTCCATGCAGAAGTTGCCGTCATGCGGGTACTCGCCCGAGTCGCCGCCGTACGCGTACACACGGCGGCCGTCGGGCGCGGTGCCCCGGTCGATCGCGTGATCGCACCACTCCCAGATGAACCCGCCGGCCAGCCCGTCGTACCGCTGGATCAGCTCGAAGTAATCCTCCAGATCGCCTGGGCCGTTGCCCATCGCATGGCAGAACTCGCACAGCACGTACGGCCTGGTGCCGTTCGCGCCGTCGTCGCCGTTGGACCCGTCGCCCTGCGGACCCTCGTCGGAGAAATACTGTTCGATCGACTCCAACGTGGGGTACATGCGGCTGTGCACGTCCAGATTCGAGAAGTCGTAGGTCTTGCCGTCGGCCACGTAGCGCGCCGACTCGTAGTGGGTCGGCCGTGAGGAGTCGAAGCGCTTCGTCCACGCCAGCGCCGCCTCGAACGTGCAGCCGTACGCGCACTCGTTGCCCATCGACCACATGATGATCGACGGCCGGTTCTTGTCCCGCTCCACGCAGCGGCGCACACGGTCCACGGTGGCGTCCGTGAACTCCGGATTGTCGGAGATCATCCGGTTCCAGCGTTCGAGCGCGGCCCGCTCCGACATATCCGGCGCGACCACGCACGACGCGCCATGGCTCTCGTCATCCGCCTCGCCGACCACGTAGAAGCCCAGCCGGTCATACAGATCGTAGAAATGCGGCGCGTTCGGGTAATGGCTGGTGCGGATCGCGTTGACGTTATGCTCCTTCATCAGCTTCAGATCCCGCATGATCTGCTCCTGCGCGATCACCGGCCCGGTCACCGGATCCGAGTCATGCCGGTTCACGCCATGCAGCGTGACCCGCTGCCGGTTCACCCGCAGCACACCGCCCTCGGTCGAGATCTCGCGGATGCCGATATGGTCCACAATCGTCTCGCCGACCGTCTCGATTACAACCGTGTACAGGTACGGGGTCTCCGCGCTCCACAGATGCGGGTCGTCGACGATGAACGTGGCGGCCGTACGCGCAGCGAAATCGGAACCCGCATAGTCGGTGCCGTCGCCGTCTGCGGTCGGCCGCACGGGAGCGGGGGAGTCCGCCGCATCCGTCGGCTCGGCCTGGACCTTGGCCAGCGTCTCGTCGTACTCGTTGAGCAACGTCACCGTCGCCGGCGTGGTCGCGCCGTCCAGGAAGTCGAACGCGATGCGCACCGTCGCATGGCCGGCCTCCGGCACCGCACCATCCGGCGCCGTCTCACGCCAATCGATCTCGGTGCTTACCGCATAGTCGCGGATCGCGGCGGCGGGGCGATCCAGCAGGTAGACGTCGCGGAAGATGCCGCTCATACGGAACTTGTCCTGATCCTCCAGGTAGCTGCCGTCGCACCACTTGAGCACCAGCACAGCCAACGTATTCGCGCCGTCCGCCAACACATCGGTCACATCGAACTCGCTCGTGGCGTGCGAGACCTGCGAATACCCGACGAACACGCCGTTGAGCCACACGTAGAAGCAGGAATCCACACCCTCGAAATTCAGGAACGACCGCGGCGCGGCGGCATCGCGGCGATGCTCGAACGTATGCAGGTACACGCCGCACGGATTGTCCTGCGGCACATACGGCGGATCGAGCGGGAACGGGTAGTTCACGTTCGTGTACTGATGCCGGTCGACCCCATGGTTCTGCCAGACCGACGGCACCGGAATCGACGAATACCCCGCGGCGCGCAGCTCGTCCGGCCGCGGCTCATCCGATACGCCCAACGAATCGATGAACCCGCGGTCATGGAACGCGGGCAGACCGGCCTGATGCCGACGCGACACCTCCGCGTCCAGATCGTAGATGCTGGCGTAATAGCGGAACATCCAATCCCCGTTCAGCAGCGTGAACCGGTCGGAATCCGCACGGCGCTCGCCGACGGTGTCGGTGCGTGTGGAGGCGGGGATGAAATAGGCCCGGTTCGGCATGGTGCCGACATGCAGGGTATGGGGGTCCTCGTAGTGGCGGGGGATGAACATGCGTGTCTCCTTTGAACGGCCGTGTTCGGCACAACCGCGGTTGGTGCGACTGTGGCCGGCGCGACTGCAGTTGGCGCGACCGTGGTTGGCACAACCGCGTGATTGTGGTGTGGCGGATGTTTTCGTTACCATCCATTATCCGCATGCCATGGCGTTCGGCGCGCGCGATGTGAGGTTGCCGGGGTTACGGATTTGTGATTGTTGGGTATAAGGCGGTGGGCTCGTGGACGGCACCGGTTGATGCGGGGTTGTCAACGGTTTGCAACGTTGAGATAATGGCGGGGAGTGCGACGAAACGGAGGCGATATGGGTGTCGGCGAGATCGTGTTGGAGGCTGTGATCATCGTGCTATGCGCCGGGGCGGGGGCGATGACGTTGCTCAAGCCCGACTGGATCTGGAGGCTGGGCGTCCGGCTGTCGCTGTGCAAGGGCGAGCAGCCGGACCGGACCTATAAGTCGGTGATCTGGATTGCGGGCGTGGTGCTGGTGGCCATCGCCGCGGTGCACCTGGTGACCACCGTGATGCGGCTGGCGATGTAGCCGGCGCGTGAGCCGTCGCCTGTCGTGCGGGGTCCCGGGGGCTAGCGGCGCCGTTGCGTGAGCTGATAGGCCACCAGCAGCACGGCCAGCCAAATCACGCCCGCCACCACGGCGATCCGGTAGCTGGCGGAGAAGCACATCAGCACCACGATCATGGCCAGGAACGCCAGCACCACCCACGGGGTCACGCGGGCCGCCGGCAGTTTGAACGCGATCGCGTCCAGCGCCTCCCGGCCGCTCTTGCCGGCCAGCGCCGAATCGTGCGGTGAGCCGCCGGCGGCCACCACGCGGCGGAACTTCATCTCGGTGATCATGATCATCGACCAGTTGATGATCGCCGAGATGGTGGCGATGCTCATCAGATAGTTGAAGGCGAACTCCGGCCACACGAACACCACCACCACGGCGATCACCGTGATCGCCGCCGAGGTCAGCACGGCCGCCACCGGCACGCCGTGGAAGTTGAGCCGGCCCAGGTAGGCGGGCGCGTTGCCCTGGCGCGCCAGCGAATACAGCATGCGCGAGTTGGCGTACAGGCCCGAGTTGTACACGCTCATCACGGCGGTCAGGCACACGAAGTTCAGGATCCCGGCGGCCACATGCACGCCGATCGAATCGAAGATCTGCACGAACGGGCTGGATTCGCCGTCGATCATGTTCCACGGCACCACGGCCATGATCACGCCGAGCGCCACGATGTAGAACACCAGGATGCGCCAGATCACGCCGTTGGTGGCCCTCGGGATGGTGGTGCGCGGGTCCTCGGTCTCGCCGGCGGTCACGCCGATCAGCTCGGTGCCGCCGAAGCTGAACATGACCACCACGAGCGCCATCAGCAGACCGGTCCAGGTGCCGTCGGCGTTGCGTTGCATGACGCCGTTCGGCAGGAATCCGCCGTCCAGCGCGAACCAGTTGGCGAAGCTGGCGCGGATGCCGGAGTCGGTGGGCAGATTGAACGCGATGACGGCCAGGCCACCGACGATCATGGCAAGCACCGCCACGATCTTGATGATGGCGAACCAGAACTCGATTTCGCCGAATTTGCTGACGCCCATCAGGTTGGCGGCGGTGATGACCACCAGGAAGAACGCGGCCGACGCCCACTGCGGGATGTTCGGGAACCAGTAGTTGACGAACGAGCCGACCACGGACAGCTCCACCATCGAGACGAGGATGTAGTTGAACCAGTAGTTCCAGCCGGAGACGAACCCCGCGCGCTTGGACCAGTAGCGGGTGGCGTAGTAGCTGAACGCGCCCGCCTTCGGGTCCTCCACCGACATCTCGCTCAGCGCGCGCACGATCATGAAGATGGCGATGCCGCCGATCAGGTAGGCGAGCAGGATGGCCGGGCCGGCCAGCGAGATCGACTCGCTGGAGCCGTAGAACAGGCCTGTGCCGATGGCGCCGCCGAGCGCGATGAGCTGGATGTGTCGGTTCTTCAGCGACTTGCGCAGCGACGGCGGTTCCTGGATGGTGACGTCGCTGGCGGAGCCGGCTGGAGCGCCGGCGTGGTTGGTGTTGGTCATGGGTGGCTCCCCTCTCTGCCGGCCGAATGCCGGTTGAACGGCATTGTAAGCAGCGGGAGGCGACGCGACCCCCGTGCGTCCGCTGGATGGGCGGGCGGCGGGCGTCAGCGGGCGGGCAGGGCCATGGTGGTGATGATGCGGGCCACGGTTTCGGGGGGTGCCGTGGGTTCGGAGGCCAGCCAGTGCTGGAGCAGGCCGATGCTGCCGGAGACGGCGAAGTGCATGCGCATCTCGGCCTCCTGCGGGTCGGTGCCTTGCAGCTGTGTGGCCAGGTCGATGCGCCCGTAGATCAGGCCGAGCAGCTGCTGTTGGAATCTCAGGTCGGCCTGCGGGCTCATCAGCACACGCAGATGGCTGCGATTGTCGGCGATGTACCGGCAGACGTGTTCGATGACGCGGCCGACGCTGTCGGGATCCGGCCGTTCGAGCAGTTGCTGGAGCGTGCCGTTGACCCAGTCGATCGTGTCCTCCTCGATGTCGCGCAACAGACTGTCGAGATCCGGATAGTGGGCGTAGAACGTGGATCGGTTCACGTCGGCCCGCTCGCACAGCTCGCGCACGGTGATTCGTGCGAGCGGCTTGTCCGCCAGCAGTTCGATGAGTGCATCGCGCAACGCCCGCCGCGTGTACTGCGTGCGGCGGCTCTCGACCAGCTCCCTTGCCATGGCGTCTCCCTCGCCGCTAATCCGACAACTCGCAACCCGACTGTCGGTTGCCAAACCGACACTGTGTTGGTTTACTGGATAGTATAGCAGTTCCAAGCATGGTCCGGGAGGTGCGCGATGGCATACATCGAATTTGACAAGGTGGTCAAGGAATACCCCTCCGGCGGCAGCGTGATTCGCGCGCTCGACGAAGCCAGCTTCACGGCCGACGAAGGCCGTCTAACCGTGATCCTCGGCCAGTCCGGCGCCGGTAAGACCACCGCTCTGAACATCCTGGGCGGCATGGACACCGCCACCTCCGGCCGCGTGGTGGTGGGCGGCCGGGACATCACCGGCCTTAGGCCCAAGGAGCTGGTCGGGTACCGCCGCAACGACATCGGCTTCGTCTTCCAGTTCTACAATCTCGTGCCCAACCTGACCGCACTTGAGAACGTGGAACTCGCCTCCCAGATCTGCGCCGATCACTTCGACCCGGCCGACACCCTCGGCAAGGTGGGGCTTGCCGACCGGCTCGACAACTTCCCCGCGCAGCTGTCCGGCGGCGAGCAGCAGCGCGTCTCGATCGCCCGCGCCATCGCCAAGAAACCCAAACTGCTGCTGTGCGACGAACCGACCGGCGCCCTGGACTACGAGACCGGCAAGGAGGTTCTGCAGCTCCTGCAGGACATCTGCCGGGACGAGGGCATGACGGTGATGATCATCACCCACAACTCGGCGCTCGCCCCGATGGCGCATAAGGTAATCCGGTTCCGCTCCGGCAAGGTGACCGGCGAGGAGGTCAATCCCGATCCGACTCCGATCGCCGACATCGAATGGTAGGTGGTGGTCGCGATGGGTGTGAAACGTCTTGTGAAACACTCTCGCCATAGTGTGAAACATGCCGTGAAACGGAATGTGGTCGCGGCCGACCTCACCGATTTCACCGCATCCCCCCGTGGGCGGAGCCGCCGCCCGCACGGTGGCGCCATCGCCCTGGCCTACGGCAAGGACACGCTGCGCTCCTGGCTGCGCAGTTGGAAACGGTTCCTCTCCATCGCCGTGATCTGCCTGCTCGGCGTATCCGTGCTCACCGGCATCTACGCCGGCTGCCGCGACATGTTCCTGGCCGCCGACCGGTTCTACGACGGGCAGGGACTGCACGATATACAGATCCTCTCCACCTACGGCCTGACCGACGACGACATCGTCGCGCTGCGTCGCATCGACGGCGTCGACACCATCCAGCCAGAACGCACGCAGAGCGCAACCACCGACGTCGCCGGCACCGACAAAAGCGTCACGATGACCGAAATCGGCGTGGAAGGCCTCGACCTGCCCTACCTGCAGGAAGGCAGGATGCCCACCAAAGCCGGCGAGGTCGCCGTCACCGAGAAATTCCTCATCGACTCCGGCCACGACATCGGCGACACCATCACCATCACCCCCGTCGAAACCACAACCACCTTTGGCGTCGATCTATCTGAATCGGAGGATTCGGACAACGCGGATACCGACAAGGACGCCGAAACCTCGCCCGAATTCCCGACCGAACTGACCATCACCGCCCAGGTCCTTGACCCCAAGGACCTGACCAACCCCACCGGATACGCCACCTCTGCACTCCGCAGCCCCACCACCGCCGACTACGTGTTCTTCGCCCCCAGCGACGGCGTCACCGGCAACGTCTACACCGCCATCAGCCTGAGTGTCGAGGGTGCCGCCGAACAGGACACCTTCGGCGACGACTACGACCGCATCGTCGGCGACGTCGTCGCCCGCATCGAACGCACCGTACAGGACGACCGCCAGCAGGCCCGCCGCCAAAGCATCGTCAACGAAGCACAACGCCAACTCGACGACGCCAAAGCCGACGCCTACGCCCAACTCGATGACGGCCAGCGCCAGATCGACGACCAACGCGCCACCTTGGACGAGAACCGCCAGACTCTGGCCGACACCCGCAGCCAACTCGAATCCGCGCAGAGCGAGATAGCAGCCGGCGAAACCCAGATCGCAACCGCGCGCTCGCAGATCGCCGCCGGTCGCCTGCAAATCACCCAAGGCCGCCAGCAGATCAACGAAGCCCGCACCCAGCTGAACGCCGGCAAACAGCAGCTCGCCGACGCCCGGGCGCAACTCGACGCCGCGCAACAGGAATTGAGCAACGCCGAACAGATGCTGCAACTCGCCCGGCAGGTGCGGGATATGCTGGACTCCGTCCCGACCGTCGACGAAGCGACATGGGCGCAGATCGCCGCACTGCTGGCTCAGCTGGGTATCGACGTCGAACCGGATGTGCCTCCCGGCGATGGCATGCAATCCATCAAGGACCAGCTGGACGCCACGATAGCCGACACGCAAGCGCAATATGACGAAGGCAAGCGGCAATACGACGCCAACAGCGCCGTCGTCACCCAGAAGGAGCAGGAGGCGGCCGCCGGTGAGGCCGAGCTCAACACGCAGGCGTCTACGCTGGAAGCCAACGCCACCGCGCTCGAACAGCAAGCCATGCAACTGGAGACGCAGGCCGCCACGCTGGCCACGAACAAACAGCAGGTGGAGGACGGCCTCAAGCAGGTCGAAGACGGCGAGGCGCAGCTGGCCGCCGGCGAACAACAGCTCAACGACGCGCAGACCGAACTCGACGAACAGCGCGCCGCGGCCGACGAGGAATTCGCCAAGCAACAGCAGACCATCGACGATATCGCCGCCGCCCGCTGGTACGTGCAGAACCGCTCGTCGATCGGCGGCTACTCGTCGCTGGATTCCGACGTCTCCTCCATCGAGACGCTCGGCTACGCGTTCCCCGTGGTGTTTCTGCTGGTGGCCGTACTGATGAGCCTGACCACGATGACCCGCATGGTGGAGGAGGAGCGCGGCCTGATCGGCACCTACACCGGGCTGGGCTACGGGAACCTGACCATCGCCTCCCGGTATCTGCTGTTCGCGGTGCTCGCCTGCCTGATCGGAGGCGCGCTGGGTCTGCTCGTCGGGTTCCTCGGCATCCCCTCGCTGCTGCTGGTGGTGTTGGCGAACATGTATGTGATCCCCGGCATCACGCTCGAATACGACTGGCTGTACGGCAGTCTGGGCATCGCGCTGTTCGTGGTGGCCGTGCTGGTGGCCACCGCCGTGGCCTGCGCGGGCGAGCTGCGGCAGACCCCCGCCCAGCTGATGCGTCCGAAGGCCCCGAAGGCCGGCGCCCGTGTGCTGCTGGAACGCATTCGGCCGCTGTGGAAGCGGCTGAGCTTCCTCAACAAGGTCACGGCGCGCAACATCTTCCGCTTCAAGAGCCGCCTGATCATGACCGTCGGCGGCGTGGCCGGCTGCACCGCGCTCATCGTCTGCGGTCTGGGCATCAACGATTCGGTCGACGCGCTCGGTCCGAAGCAGTACGAGGACCTGTACCGCTACGACCTGCTGGTGGTGGCGAACGACGCGGATGCGGATGCGATGGCCGACCTGGTGGCCGGCAACGCGGATGTGACCGATACGATGCGTGTGCGCCTGGAAAGCGGCGAGCTCGCCAACGATGATGGCAGCGCCACGATCCAGCTGATGGTGGTCCCGGACGGCGGCGGCGAGGACCTGTCCGAGATGGTGGAGCTTGAGGACGCGGAACACGGTCGCGCGGCGTTGACGCTGGCCGACGACGGGGTCGTCGTCGCGCAGTCCGCGGCGAACGCGCTCGGCGTGAAGGCCGGCGATACGGTGTCGCTGACCGACGGGAACATGCGGCATGGCGAGGTGACGGTGACGGCCGTGAACCGCGGTGTGATCGGTTCCGACGTGTACATCGGCGAGGAGGCGTACCGGCAGGCGTTCGGCGACGACTCGCCGCTGACGTGGAACGCCATGTACGCGCTGTTCGACGGCGACGGGGACGCCCAGGTGGCCTACGCGGAGGAGCTGCAGGACGATCCCTCGATCCTGACCGCGATGAGTTGCGAGGATATGCGCCGCAGCTTCCGGTTCGACCTGATGGCCGCCGTTGTGGCGCTGATCATAGGTCTGGCGGGCAGCCTGGCGTTGGTGGTGCTGTTCACGTTGGCCAATACGAACGTGTCCGAGCGCGTGCGCGAGATGGCCACGCTGAAGGTCCTGGGCTTCACCGACCGTGAGGTGCATACCTACGTGAACAAGGAGATGATGATCCTCACCGGTGTGGGCATTCTGGTCGGGCTGCCGCTGGGGCGGTTCGTCTGCGGGCTGCTGACCGCTGCGTTGAGCATGCCGGGCATCTATTTCGAGGTTGAGGTGCGCTGGTGGAGCTACCTGATCGCCGCGGCGGCCACCTTGGTGTTCGCGCTGCTCGTGCAGCTGATCACCAACCCCGTTCTGGACCGCATCGATCCGGTCAGCTCGCTGAAGTCGGTGGAGTAGCCGCGCTCCGGTGCTTGCGGGCGCGACCGGTGACGTCGCCGAATACGGCGCCACCGGCCGCGCGCGTAAGAGGAACGTGGGGCAATATGGGGCGCATCGTGGAACGTGCCCTGCATTGTTTACATGTACCCGCTACACTGCCACCCATGGCAGAGACACGGGAAGAGTTGCGGCCGCGTTCGTCGGCGGCCGGCACGGCCGGGCTGGACTCGGTGGAGGCGTTGGATTCCGATAACGAGATGGAACGCGGCCTGTCCAACAGGCATGTGCAGTTCATCGCGATCGGCGGCACGATCGGCACTGGTCTGTTCCTGGGGTCAGGCAAGTCGATCAGCCTGACCGGCCCGAGCATCGTGTTCGTGTACATTCTGGTCGGCGTGGTCATGTTCCTGCTGATGCGCGCCATCGGCGAGATGATGTACCGCGACCCGAGCCAGCATACATTCATCAATTTCGTGGAACGCTACCTGGGGCATGGCTGGGGCAAGTTTGCCGGGTGGTCGTACTGGGTGGCGCTCGTGCTGCTCGGCATGACCGAGATCACGGCCGTCTCCACGTATTTCGTGACCTTCTTCGAGACCTTCGGCATCGATGTGAGCGCGTGGAAATGGCTGATCGAGGCCTGTTTCCTGGTGGCGCTCGTGGGCATCAACCTGATTGCCGTCAAGGTGTTCGGTGAGGTGGAGTTCTGGTTCTCGATGATCAAGATCACGTTGATCGTGGCGATGATCGCCACTGCCGTGGTCATGATCGTCATCGGCTACCACTATCCGTCCGTGCAGATCCATGGTGCCGACGCGCCCACGCCGGCCGGTCACGCCGGGTTCGACAATATCCTGGATGGGTTCTCGATCGCCCCGAACGGCTGGCTCGCGTTCCTGATGAGCTTCCAGATGGTGTTCTTCGCCTACGAGATGATCGAGTTCGTGGGAGTGACCGTCTCCGAGACCAAGAACCCGCGTCAGGTGCTGCCGAAGGCCATCAACCAGATCATCGTGCGTATCCTGATCTTCTACGTGGGCGCGCTGGTGGCGATCATGGCCATCGTGCCGTGGCGCAACTTCACCGCCAACGAGGACGGCTCGTTCGCCTCCCCGTTCATCATGGTGTTCCAGTACGCGGGTCTCAACTGGGCCTCGGCGCTTGTGTTCTTCGTGGTCATCACGGCCGCCAGCTCGGCGTTGAACTCGCTGCTGTATTCCGCCGGCCGTCATCTGTACCAGATCGCCTCGGAGTCGCATTCGCCCACTCTGCAGAAGGTCGGTGTCGTCTCCTCGCACAAGGTGCCGGCACGTGCGATCCTGGTCTCCGCGGCGCTGATCATGCTCTCGCCGGTCATCAACGCGTTCCCGCAGGTCTCCAGCGCGTTCGTGCTGTTCTCGTCCGCGTCCAGCGCCGTGTTCCTGTTCATCTACATCCTGACGATGGTGGCGCACCGCAAGTACCGCCAGTCCCCGGACTTCGCCGCCGACGGGTTCGTCATGCCCGCGTGGCGGGTCACGAACACCATCGCCATCGCGTTCTTCGTGTTCGTGTACGCCACCCTGTTCCTGGCCGACGACACGCGCGGTTCGGGTATAGCGGGCCTGGTGTGGCTCGTGCTGTTCGGCGGCTACTGTCTGCTGCACGAGCGCTTCCAGAACCGCGACCTCAAGGGTGCCCTGGGTCGCTGACAGCCTGGATGATGCGGGAATGCATCTTGCGCCGGGCCTATGCGCGACGGCGCAGCCGGTGCACCTGCGGGGGGGGGGGCTACTCGCCTTGGGCCGATGCCCCGAAGGCCTCGTCGATCTGCTCCTGGGTGGGACGGGCGCCGTCCGGGCCGCATAGCGATAGGTAGGTGGCGAATTCGTTCATCCGGTCCACGAGTTGACGGGTGTGCTCCTCGCCCATCTGGGAGAACACCCAGCAGACGGTGGAGCAGAGCACCTCGAAGTTGCGTTGGTCCGCGGCCCGGCCCGCCTCGGTCATGTTGACCAGCGTGACGCGGCGATCGTTCGGATCGGTTGTGCGGGTGATGAACCCCTTCTTCTCCAGGGACGCGAGCACCGCGGAGATGCGGCCTGATGTGGTGTCGGCGGCGGCGGCCAACTGTGAGGGCGTGCGTGTGCCGTGCACGGCCAATTCGTGGAGGACCAGCGGCTCGCCCTTTGTGCTGTGCGTGAGCCGTTCCTGCATGGCGGCTCCACGGCCGCGCATGTGCTCGATCAGCTCGTCGAGCGCTTCCTGTTCGAATCCCATGATGTGACGCCTCCCTGCCGGATATCTACCCATGGTACCGTGTCTTGCGGCACCGCTCCGGGCGTTTATGCGCGTTTGCGCAGGCGATGGGCCTGCTTGGGCTGAGGGCAGGTTGGGGTGTGTTGGGGCGTCATCCGGTGAACAGCGTGCCGGGGAAATGCCGGCTGCGGGTGGCGACGCGATCGGTGCGGATCGTGACGCAAGCGAAATCGAAGTGTTGGGCGAGCCGTTCCGGGTCGGTGAGGAACAACGCCGTGGCCAAGCCGTCCGCCAATGCCGTGGGGAAGTATCCGCCGGCGGGACGGTTTGCGCTGCGGGCTGTTCCGCCGGGGCGCATGTCCACGACCGCCCAGGTGGCGGCCATATCCGTGACCGGCAGGCCATCCACCGCGTTGAGCAGGTGATGCACCTGTTCGTCGCCTGCCGTCCGCCAATGGCGACGGCTCGGCGCCGAAGCGGCGATGGCGGCGTGATCGATATGCGCGATACCGACGGCCCGGCTGGTATCGTGCGGGTCCTCCAGCGCCACGGTGATTGGGGGCGATGTATGCGCCAGGATGTCGCCGCCGGCATCGATGACGAAATCCGGTGCGTGCCCCGGTCGCACGGTCGCCTGCTGTGTCAGCATGGCTGCGATGAGATCGACGAGATACCCCTTGCCGCAGGCGCCGAAATCGAGATGGACGGGTCTTGCGGTGACCAGTGTGGTGCCGTGGCGTTCGACGTCATGGCGCCAGGTCGGATGGGCGACCCAAATCCGTTGGGAATCCGACGTTCCGGTTTCGAAGGCGAGATCGGGGCCGTACCCCAAGCGTGCCAAGGCGGCGCCCACGCAGGGGTCGATCGCGTCATCCGTCGCCTCGCACAGCCGTTCGTAGAGGTCGAACAGCGGTTCGCACCAGTCCGGAAAATCGAAACTGCCGCCATGTGCGGCGCCGGCCATCGCGGCGAGTATCGAGTCGGATCGGAACCGTGACAGCGTGCGTTCATACTCGTCGACGAACGCACGTATCGACGTGTCGTCCATGGGGGCCGTCGATTGGACGACAAGACCGGTGCCCAGCGTGTCGGGCAGAATCAACGAGTGGGGAAACACCATGCCGGCCATCATAGAATCGCCCGGACGGACGCGCCAGATGTCCGCAATATGAGACAAATAACAGCGTATTGTTGGCTCGCATTACCTCGTAGCGAACCAAAAGTCAAGTCTTTTCATTTCGGATAACACCCCATAGGTTGAAGCACATCGATCCGCAACAACCTGAAGGGGCCCGACATGACCAGAACCATGACCCGAATCGGTGCCGCACTGCTCGGCCTGATACTGACGGCCGCCGCCGCGCTGTCGCTCATGATTCCCGCAGTCGCGGACGAGCCGGCCGACACCGAATCATGGATGCAGATCGCCCAGACAATCGTCGCGGACCTCGACGCAGGCGTCGCCGAATACGTTGACGGCGACCACGCAGGCGCGGCCTCCGCGTTCAACGTCGCATACAACACCGACTACGTGGCCTCCAACTTCGCCAAGGTCGTCAACGACACCATCGGCGCGGACCGATACCAGAACCAGCGCCGGCAATTCCAGGATCTGCAGCGCCTCGTCTACCAGCAGAATCGCCGGACCGACATCGAGACCCTGAGCGACGCGCTCGCCGACGATGTCAGGGAATGCGGCGCCACGTTGGATGGGAACGGTGAACTGAGCGGTCCGCGCGACTACGCGCGGATGCGCGAGGAACAGACCGCCAAGGAACGCGAGGCGTTGGATGCCGCCAAGGTGCACAAGAACGAGGGCATCGGCACCCGCTCCTGGTCGGATGTTGCCGCGGAAATGGTGGCCGTGCTCGACGATTCGCTGGCCGCCGGCGAATCCGGAGACGGGGAGCGAGGCGCGGAACTCGTCAATGAGGCCTACTACCAGTACTACGAAAAGCTGGGGTTCGAGAAGAACGTGATGAACGCCATCGGCGGCAGCCGTGTCTCCAAGGTGGAAAGCACGTTCAAGGAAAGTCGTAAGGCCATGGTCGCCGGAGACGCTGCGGATGCGAAAGCCCATGTCGACGAGTTGAAGACGATGCTCGTCGAGGACGCCGCAGCGTTGGACGGCGGTGCCGGCAGCGAGGTCGGCGGGTTCACGCGCCTGATCACCAGCTCGTTCGGTCAGGCGTTCCTGATCCTGATCCGCGAGGGACTGGAGGCCCTGCTCGTCGTCGCAGCGATCATCGCTTATCTGGTCAAATCCGGCAACCGCCGTCTGGTGCGGTGGATCTACCTGGGCGTCGTGGCCGGCCTGGCCGCATCGGGGGTCATCGCCGCGGTGTTCATGGCGTTGTTCGGTGGCAGCGGACCGCAGCAGGAGATCATGGAAGGCGTGTGCGCGCTCGTGGCGATGGGCATGCTGCTGTACACCAGCAACTGGATGCTCAACAAATCCAGTGTCGACGCGTGGAACCGGTACATCCGGGCCAAAACCGAAGCCGCCGTTGCACGCATCGGCGGCACGGCGGGCACCGACCCCACACCGGAACGTCTGGGCGCGGCCGGCATCGTCTCGCTCGCCCTGCTGAGCTTCCTGGCGGTCTTCCGCGAAGGTGCCGAAACGGTGATTTTCTACCAGTCGATCTACTCGATGACACAGGACGCCGGCGGCATGTGGATCGGCGGCATCACCGCGGCGGTTGTGCTGATCGGCGTCTTCCTGCTCATCCGGTTCACATCGGTGCGCATCCCGATCAGACCGTTCTTCATCGTCACTTCGGTGCTGCTGGCCGTGCTCGTCGTGATCTTCGCGGGCGGCGGCGTGCACTCGCTGATCGAAGGTGATGCGCTGGGCGGCATCTACCTGGATGGCTTCCCGACGAACGACTGGCTCGGCCTGTACCCCTATGTCGAAACGCTGGCCGCGCAAGGCATTGCGTTGGCTGCCGTGCTCGCGCTGTTCGCCATCGGTGCGGCCAGGCAGGCGAAGACCCGCCGCGCCGAACAGATGGCGTAGGCAACCATACCCCCTATCCAACAACCAACCAGAAAGAGAGAACACCATGACCACCAAGAAAACGCTGGCAACCCTGCTGGGCCTGTTGCTTGCCGGATCGCTGAGCATGGCGACCGCGGCGTGCGGCGATACCGGTGCCGCAAACACCGACTCGGGTGTCGACGCCGCGTCGCAGACCGAGGGTGCCGCCGACACCGCGGATACCGGTGCCGGCTTCGAGGAGATTCCGATCGGCACCGATGTGGAGCTGGAGGGCGAGATCAACGCCGCCGCGGTCTATTTCCAGCCGATTGATATGGAACCCGCCGGCATGGGCTTGAGCGCCGCGGAGTCGAACCTGCATCTGGAAGCCGACATCACCGCGTTGGAAGGCAACGATCTGGGATATGGGGCCGGCGATTTCGTGCCCGGCCTGACCGTGGACTACGTCATCACCGACAAGAACGATCCGTCCAATACGCAGAAGGGCACGTTCATGGAGATGGTCGCCTCCGACGGTCCGCATTACGGCGGCAACATCGCCTTGGACAAGGACGGCGAATACACGTTGACGTTCAAGATCCACTCCCCGGCCGAGAACGGCTGGATGCTGCACACCGACCCGGAGACCGGCGTGACCGGCCGCTGGTGGAACGAGCCGCTGGAAGCCACCTTCGACTGGGACTACACCGTCCACCAGTGGTGACCGGTCCGCCCGCTGAGGGCGGGATGCGGCCACTGGCCGCACTTGAGAGAAGACGAATGAAAGGAAGATCATGCTCGGGCAATTCAACCAGGCGCTTTCCGGCACCATCGGCCCATGCCTGCTGGTGATGAGCCTGAGCGTGCTGCTCACCGTAGGGGAAGGCCGTAACCGGCCGGCCAGTCGCCGGTGGCGCGCGATCGGCGTCGCCATCGGCCTGGCCGCGGCCGTGGTCTTCGCCATACTGCGCGGCACCGCCATCCTCAATCGGCGGTCCACCGTGAACCTGCCGACGCTGATCCTCGGTGTGATCCTCGATATCGCACTGATCGCGGTAATCGTTCGCTCCCAGGGCATCGTCGAACGGTGGCGTCGGACATCCGCAAGCCGCGTTTCCGCAGACGAGAAGGATGATGCGTCGGTTCGTCGCGCCCGCCTACGGATGACCGTGGCGAACGGCATCGCCGCGGCGGATATCGCGGTCACAATATTCTTCGCGATGCCGGACGTGATCCTGCAGCTGACGAATTTCGTCGACACCGGCGACTCGCCGTTCACCTCCGATATGCTGCTGCGCGCGTTGGGCTTCCTGCTGGGCATCGGCATGGCATTGATCGTGGCGGCGGTGTTCCGCACCCTGCGCACACCCGACATCCGCCATGCCTTCACCGTCGCCGCGCTGATCGTCGTCATCCTGCAGCTGGTCATGCACGCCACGGAACTGTTCTCGCTGCTGATGAACATGATGATCCTGGTGTTGCATGGGCCGGCCTTCCGTGTGCTCATCCTGCTGCACAACCACGAACTGTGGATGACCTATGCGCAGGCGCTGGCCTTCCTCATCCCCGCTGTCGCCTCAATCATCATCGGCCTGCGCACCACGCCGAACGGAGGCCATCTGCCGGAAGACGCCGCAACCCCGCCGTTGAACGAGGCGGGGGTTCGCACACGCATCGCCTTCCGCCGTCGTGCCGCGGCCGCCGGCGCGTGGAGCATGGCAGCCGCCATCGCGCTGACAGCGTTGCTCGCATGGGGAACCTACGAACTGAACAAACAACCGGTCATCTCCGAACCGGAGGAATACTCGCTTGTGGACGGCGTGGCCACCATCCCCTTCTCCCAAGTGGAGGACGGGCATCTGCATCGCTTTGCATACACGGCGGCCGACGGCACCGAGATGCGGTTCATCATCATCCTCAAGAACGGCGGCGCGTACGGCGTCGGCCTGGACGCCTGCGAAACCTGCGGCGACGCCGGCTACTACGAACAGGACGGCAAAATCATCTGCAAACGCTGCGACGTGGCGATCAACCTGGCCACCATCGGGTTCAAAGGCGGCTGCAACCCCATACCGTTCCCCTACCAGGTCGACGACGGTGCCATCACCATCCACACCACCGACCTTGATGCGCTGTCCGCGCACTTCCAATAACGAAAGGAGGTTCCGGTGTTCATCCTGCGCATGATCTTCCGCTCATTCAGCCGACAGTTTCGGCGACGGCTGCTCGTCGCCATCACCATCTGTCTATCCTCGGCGGTGGCGACGGCCATGCTCGGCGTCGTCTTCGACGTAGGGGACAAACTCAACGAAGAACTCTCGGCCTACGGCTCCAACATCGTCATCGAACCCAAATCGGACGCGGTGGTCGCCGACCTGTACGAGACGGTGGACGGCAGCGACACCGAACCGACCTCCTTCCTCAAGGAAACCGACATCCAGAAGATCAAAACGATCTTCTGGGCATACAACATCACCAACTTCGCACCGAAACTCAACCTGCACGCGGACATCACCGCCGACACCGGCGGCGATGCCGCAACCGTGCCCGTCGTCGGCACCTGGTTCAACACCACACTGCATCTGGCCACCGGGGAAATCTCGGTCGTCGGCGTACAAGGCATGCGCTCGTGGTGGACCGTCAACGGACGCTGGGCGCAGGACGACGCCGACGAGGCGATGATTGGCGCGGATCTCGCCGACCAGCTGCACATCGACGCCCCGGGCGTGACCATCACCCTATCCCGGGGGAATGCGGCGGCCACCGTCACCGTCGTCGGCATCTACGATTCGGGCGACGAGGAAAACGGCGCCGTCTATGTTCCCTCGGCGACGTTGCAGGAACTGAGCGGCCTGACCGGCAGTGTCGACGAGGTGGAGGTCAAAGCGCTGACCACACCGGAAAACGACCTGGCGCGCAAAGTATCCCGCAACCCCGCGGCCGTCACCCAGGAGGAATGGGAAACCTGGTATTGCACCGCCTACGCCTCGTCGATCGCCTACCAGATCGAGGAGGTGCTCCCCGACGCCGTGGCCAAACAGATTCGCCAGATCTCCGAACTGCAAGGCGATGTACTCAACAAGACTCGCGCGGTCATGATCGTCATGACCGGCCTGAGCCTGCTCGCCGCAGCCATCGCCGTGGCGAACCTGATGGCCGCCTCAATCACGGAACGGTCCTCCGAACTCGCGCTGCTCAAGGCGATCGGAGCGACCGACGGCGCGGTGTCGCGGCTCATGCTGTTGGAAACCGCGGTGATCGCACTGATCGGCGCGCTCGCGGGTGCCGGATTGGGTGTCGGCGCGGCGCAGCTGATCGGACAGGTCGTGTTCGCCTCGTCGATCACGCTACGGCCGATGGTGTTCATCCTGGTGGCCGTGCTGATCGCCGCGACCGTGCTGGCCGCCTCCTGCTCATCCATCCGTTCGATACTGGGAGTACGTCCCGCGGAGGTGCTTCATGGCCGCTGACCGCAATGCCGGGCGTCGTATGACGAACCGGCGCATGTTCCTCACCATGGTGTTCGGGGCGGTATTCCGCCGCCGTTCGCGTGCCATCATGGCCGTGGTCGCCTCGATGGTCGGCACCGTCACGCTGTTCGGGCTGGCCGCGATCTGCCTGACCGTGCCGCAGCAGATGGGCGACGAGATGCGGGCGTACGGCGCGAATCTCATCGTCACCGGCCCGCAAGGAGGCATGGACGATGACGTCGTCCGTACTGTCGAAACGCAGGTGCGGGCCGCGGCGGAGGCGGACGCGGCGACCTACCGGTATGAAACCGTACGCGTCAACGCGGCATCGTATGTGTTGGCCGGCATCGACGTCGACGCGACGCGCGCGCTCAACCGGCATTGGGTCGTCGACGGCGACTGGCCAAGCGATGGGCAGGTATTGGTCGGTTCGGATGCGGCCGAAGCGATGAGCCTGCAGATCGGCGACACTGTGACCATCGGATACCGCGCGGACAATGCGGGCGCTCCTGGCGACGCCGGCGGCGGAACCTCGTCGGAGGATTCCTCGGGCAGCGTCGCGGGGCAGATGAGGGACGGCCGTGTGTCCACCGACATCCTGGAAACCGACGGCGTCGGGTATCGCGTGGCCGGAATCCTGGAAACCGGCGGCAACGAGGACGGCATCATCTATGCGACCGTGGACGACATCGTCGCGTTGGCGGGCGACCGTGGACCGGACGTCATCGAATTCGCCTCACAGGCCGATGACGGGCATCTCGAAGCCCTCGCCGATGCGATCAACGACGGCGAACTGGGCGTGAGCGCACAGCGCGTATCCCGGATGACCTCGTCGAACCGCCGCATCATCGCCATGCTGCAGACGCTGTTCTGGTTCGTTTCGGCGGTGGTGCTCGCGCTGACGCTCGTGGGCGTATCGACCACCATGTCGTCGATCGTCTCCCAGAGGCGCAATGAGATCGGCCTGCGCAGGGCGCTCGGAGCCACAACGCGTTCCGTGGTGGCCGAGTTTGCCGCCGAATCGGCGTTGTATGGCATGGCCGGCGGCCTGTGTGGTGTCGGTTTGGGGTATGCGCTGGCGCGTGCACTGTGCCGGATGGTGTTCGACCGAACATTGGATTTCAGCGTGGCGTTGGGTGCCGCATCGGTGGCGCTGAGCGTGGCGGTGGCGGTGGCGGCGTCGACTCCGCCGATTCGGAACGCCACGCGCATTGACCCGGCCGTGGTGCTGCGGGAGGAATGACGGTCCATGACAGGTTTTCCGGCCGGACCGCAGGGCGACGAGTCGTTCGATCGGATTGCGATCTCGTTCATCCATTCACGACAGGGAAAGGACAAGGCATGTTACTGGAACTCGACCATATCTCCAAGATCTACGGCGAACTCAACGCTGTCGACGATCTGAACCTGACCGTGCCGGAAGGACAGTGGCTGGCGATCGTCGGCTCGTCCGGTTCCGGCAAAACCACGCTGATGAACATCATCGGGTGTCTGGATTCGCCCAGCCGCGGTTCGGTGACGTTGGAAGGGCGGCGACTGGAGGACTTGAACGCCGCGCAGCTGGCCGACGTGCGCAAGAACGTGATCGGCCTGGTGTTCCAAAAGTTCCATCTGGTGCCGCATCTGACGGCGGTGGAGAACGTGATGGTCGCTCAGTACTATCATTCGGTGGTCGATGAGGCACAGGCGATGGCCGCACTGGAACGGGTGGGACTGAAGGAGCGTGCCCATCATCTGCCCGCCCAGCTGTCCGGGGGCGAGCAGCAGCGTGTGTGCATCGCGCGGGCGTTGATCAACTGCCCGAAACTGGTGTTGGCCGACGAACCGACCGGCAATCTCGACGAACGCAACGAGCGCATTGTGCTCGACCTGTTCCGCCAGCTGCATGAGCAGGGCACCACCATCATCGTGGTGACGCATGACGCGTTGGTCGCCTCCTGCGCGCAACGAGAGATCATGCTCAACCACGGCGTGCTGGTGGGGGAGCGGTGGAACGACGAAACGGCCCGGCTCGCGTATGAGGCGGCGGGCGGGCGACCGGCATCCACCGGGGCGCAGGTGGAGGGCGCGCAGACAGGGGAGACGGCAATGGCGTTCGCCGACCCGACCAAGGCCGCGAAAACCGGGGCGTGAGTACAGGCGGAATAGGTGCGACGGCCGGGGACGGAGAGCCCGAACCTCGCTGGCGGGCAGCGTCGGTTTGACGATTCGGCGGTAACGGTATGACGACGAACGGAAAGGATATGCGATATGGAACGGAACGCAGTGGCGTTCACCGGCCGCGCAATCGGCGTGACGGCGGCCGGTTTGGCGGTGACCGCCGCCCTGTTGGGTGGGTGCGGCGAACCCAAAGCCGTGCCGATGGACGACGAGTTCGCCGGGAATTCCGGGCAGTCGGCGGATTCGGGGACGACGGGAACGGGCACCGCCGAGGATGCGGGCAATGGTGAGGCGCCGGACGGTTCTGATGGCGGGAATGGCGGAGCCCGGCAGGATACCGGCGTCTACGCCGACGGCACCTATGCGATCAAGGGCCAGTATGGGCCGGTCGGCGAGGACACCATCGACGTGTATCTGACCATTGCGGACGGTGCTGTCACCGATGTTGATGTCGTCGGACACCCGTTCACCACCATCTCCAAGCACCATCAGGAGGCGTTCGCCGAAGCCGTGCCCGGCGTGGTGGTGGGCAAGCCGCTCGAAGGGTTGAAGGTGGACAAGGTGGCCGGTGCCAGCTGGACGTCGGACGCGTTCAACGCCGCCCTTGACGTGGCGAGGCAGGAAGCCTCCGTCGTCCAGTAGCGCGCGGGTCGGTCGCAGCTCATCCGATGAGCTTGGTACGCTCCAATTGTTCCCCGAACCGGCGGTTCAGCCCGACCAACGGCTTGCGCAGCAACAAGCCGAGCAACAGCAGCGGCGGCACGAACAGCAGCAGCTTGCCCAGCTCCACCCAGTAGTCGTTCTGGTAGATGCCAGCGATCGCGGCGCGCATCGCGTTGATCGCATGCGTGATCGGCAGGAACGGGCTCAGCCGTTGCATGAACCCCGGCAGCACCTGCAACGGGTACGACCCGGCGGAACCGGACACCTGGAACACCAGCATCAGCATGCCGATCGCCTTGCCGATGTTGCCGAAACTGACCACCATCGTGTAGATGAAGAACGCGAACACCAGTCCGCCCACCCAGCCCGAGAGCATGAACAGCAGCGGGTGCACGGCCTGCACGCGCAGGAACAGCAGGCTGCCCGCGCAGCTGACCGTGCTCTGCAGCAGCGAAATCAGCGCGAACACGCCGAAGCGTCCCAGGAACACCTGATGCGGCCGCAGCCGGCGGAACCGCCGCCGCTGCTCGTCCGCCAGCGAGGTCCTGACCGCCAGGGCGATGAGGATCGACGCGGTCCACAACGGGATGAACGTGTAATACGGCGCCATGCCCGAACCGAAATTCGCCACCGGGAACACGGCCTTGCGATCCAGTTCGACCGGTGCGGCCAATGCGGAGGCCAGCGAGGACGCGTCCCCGGCGAGCAGCGAACGGACGGCGTCGGCGTCGCCGCTCGTCAATGCGTCGGCCAGATCGTCATGGAAGGTGGTCAGCCCGGCGCCGGCCTCGCGCAGGTGCGCGGCGGTGTCGTCCAGCATCGTGCGGATGTCCGCCACCGTGGCGCCGGCGTCCGCCGCGGCGCCGTCCAGTGTGGAGACCGTGGAATCCAACCGTTGCGTGTCCTGATCCAGCACGGAGGAGGCGTCCCGCACGGCGGCGGTGAGTTGGTCGACCTGCGGGGCGATGTCGGCCGCGAACCCGTCCGAGACGTCGGTGACGGATGCGACGGCCTGGTCGATGAGCGTGCGGATCTGCTCCCGCTGTCCGAGCGCGGCGTCGGCGTCCCGCGTCACCGTGTCGGCGGCCGTGGTCAACGCCGTGGCCAGCGTGTCCAGCTGGTCGGCGGTGCGCTGCAGCGCGTCCGCCGCGGCCGTCAGGTCGGGGTTGTCGGCCGCGCCCGGCAGTCCCAGCAGCGTATCGTGCAGCTGCCGGTAGAGCGCCGCCTGGTCGCTCACCGCGGAGGACTGCTGACGCAGCGCGTCGGCGGTGGCCGTGGCGTTGCCCTGCGCGTCGTCGAACACCGTGTCGAGGTCGTCGCGCACGCCGGTGAACCCGTCGGCGCTGGCGGACAGCGCGTCCGTCACCGTGCCCGCGGCCGCCGAGAGCGCGTCGGCCGTGTCGCGGACCGCCTGACGGGCGTCGCCCAACGGTTCGGCGTCGTCGTCGATGGCCGTGGCGGTCTGCCCGACCAGCGCCGACGAGCTCTCCAGCAGCGACTGGGCCGTGTCGGTCAGCGCGCGGTAGGTGGCGAGGGAGTCGGCGGTGTCGTTCAACTGGGCGGCGAAGTCGGCGATGTTGGCCTGGAAATCGTCCATCGCGTTCCGGGCCTCGGGGCGGTCGAGCTGCCGGACCAGCGCCGCGGCGATGTCCAACGCGGTGCCCGTCAGCGTTTCGGCGAACATCTCGTTGACCTGCGCGGCCACCTCGTCGGCGCCCGCACCCGTCAGGTTCGGGGCGACCGCGTTCTTCTTCTCGTTGCTGTAATACTCGATGACGGCGTGGTGCGCGTCCTCGGTGAAGAACGTCATCATCGTGGCGCTGAAATCCTTCGGGATCACCAGCGCGGCATAGTATTCCCCGGACTTCGTGCCCTCGATCGCGTCCTGCCGCGTGGTGAACGTCCAATCCAGCTGCGAGTCGGCGCGCAGCTGGTCCACCACCTCGGCGCCGATCGACACACGGACCGGGATCAGGTCGGACTGGTAGCCCTCATCGTCGTTCGCCACCGCGAACCGCATCGCACCCATGTTGTCGAACGGATCCCAACTGGCGGCGATGTTGAACCAGGCGAACAGGCTGGGGATCGCCACCAGGCCGATCACGATGATCACGGAGACCACGTTGCCGGTGAGCCGGCGCACATCGTCCACGAACAGATGCCAGATATCCCTCATGCCCGGTGCCTCCCCTTGGAATCATGCAACCCGATCAGATCGGTTTCGACGATTCGGCGCGCGGCCTCCCGCGTGCGGTCCGCACGGCGTGCGCGCCTGCGCCGCCGCGCTCGGCGGGCGCGCATGCGGTCCAGATCGCGCAACGCCAGCTGCACGCGGATCTCCTCGTCGTCCAGATTGCCGAGCTCGACCTGCCGGTGCAGATGGTCGCGCATCAGCTCGATGCCCATCAGGAACGCGATGATCAGCAACACCCACACGGTCCACGCGCCCAGCATCGCCAGCTTGGCGTCCGTGGTCAGCGAGAACGTGACCGCCAGCACGACCGGCACTACGAACCCGGCGATCGTCGCGCCGCGCCGCAGCCGCGGATACAGCTCCTCGAACGCGGCCGCCCGCTGCACGATCGCCTCCCGATACTCCGCACGGTCGCCCAGCACGCGCAGGATCTGGCCGATCGGATACTCGTGGCCGCGCAGCGTCACCGGCTCGCCGTTGAGGATCCCGGCCTGGGCGATCTGCCGGGCGAACAGCCGGTTCACGTTCGTCAGCCGCGGCCGGACGCCGATGCCGACGGCGAACGCGACGGCGGCGAACACCAGCAGATGCGCCATGCTGGTCCACCAGACGTCGCCGTAGAACCCGCCGATCGTCTCGCGCAGGGCGTCGATCGCGTAGGTGAACGGGAAGAACGGGTGCAGGGCGCGGAAGAACCCGGGCATCATCTCGATCGGATACATGCCGCCCGCCCCCGGAATCTGCACGATGATCATCACCATGATCAGGGCCTTGCCCACATGCAGCAGCGTGGTGGCCAGCATGTACGCGACCGCGCTGTACGTCACCGAGGCGATCACCCCCGTGGCCACGAACGCGACCGGGCTGACCGTCTGCACGCCGATCACCAGATCGCCGACGGTCACGATCAGCCCCTGGGCGGCGGCCATGACCGCCAGCAGCAGCCAACGGCCCAGATACGCCTGGGTGGCGGTCAGGTCCTCGACGCCCTCGTCGTCGGCCTCCAGCTTCATCAGCGCCACCAGCATGAACACGCCCGCCCACATCGCCAGATTCGTGAACAGCGGGGCCATGCCGGAACCGTACGAGTTGACCGGATACACGACATGCTCGTCCAGCACGGTGGGGGAGAGCATGAAATCCGCGATCTTGCGCTCGTCGAGCGTGCCGTCCCCGCCGAACAGGGCGTCCAGCGTGCCGGCGGAGGACAACGCGTTCAAATCCGTGCGCAGCGTGCCCAGCCGGTTCTGCACGCGCGCCAGGGCGGCGTCGGTGTCGGACAGGGCGGTTGTCGTCTGCAGGAGCGCCTGGTCGAGCTGATCCACGATCAGTGACGCCTGGTCGATCAGCGTGCCCTGCGCTGACAGCTGGCCGCCGAGCGTGCCGCTCGCCGTGGATAGCGCACCCAGCCCGTTGCCGAGCGCGGGCCAAGCGTCGGCGTTCAGGGTGGACCGGGCCTGCGCGGAGGCGTCCAACGCCTGTTGCGTGGCCGTGCCCAGGTCGTCCGCCAGCGCGCCGGTGTCCGTGGCGGTGGCGCCGATGGTGCCGTTCAGCGCCGTCAGGCTTTCGATGGTGCCGTCCAGCGTCGTGTTCGCCTGTTGCAGCTGGTCGATGGCCTGCATGATGGTGCCTGACGAATCCGGCAGGGCTTCGGACAGGGCCTTCAGATTGTTCAGAAGCGTGGCGTTGCGGTCGGTGATGTCCTGCAGCGTGGCCAGGCTGCCGGCGACCTGGCCGTTGGCCGCGGTGATCGCTCCCGCCGCCGAGGCCAGAGCGCCCGTGGCCTTGGCATTGGCTTGGGAGAGCAGGGCGTTGCCGGTGTCGAACGCCGTGGAGGCGGTGCCGACGGTCTGCCCGAGCGCGGTCCGCGTGGTGTCAAGCAGGCCGGAGAGGCCGTCCAGCCCGCTGGCGGCGTCGGCGCCGAGCCGGCGGACATCGTCGAGCGTGGCGCGCACACCCGTCAGATCCATCGGGTCGTCGGCATCGGTGACGTCGGCGATGGCGGAGCGGATCGAGGCGACGGCATCCTGCGCGTCCGCCAGCGCCCGGTCGGCCTTGGCGCGGGCGGCGTCCGCGGAATCCGACGCCTGGGCCTCGGCCTGGTTGACGGCCTGTGCCACCACCTCGCTGACGGTGGAGACGAACGTGGCGTTGACCTGACGGTCGACCGTGTTCGCGGCGGTGTCCGTGACCTTCGGCGCGATGGGACTGGCCTTCTCGTTGACGTAGTACTCGAGCGCCGGCCGCTCGCCGTCCCCGGTGATGAGACCCGCGAGCCGGTCGCTGAAATCCTCGGGGATGACGATCGCCGCATAGGAACGGCCGGACCTGACGTCCCGCATGGCGGTGTCCTCGTCGACGAACGCCCAGCCGATATCGTGGTTGTCCCCAAGCGAATCGACGATCCGGTCGCCGAGATCGACGCCGGCGATCGGCGCCGACTCGGTGCCGCGGTCCCGGTTGACCACCGACACCCGCACATTGGCGGTATTGCCGTACGGATTCCAGAACCCGATGATGTTCACCCACGCGTAGAACGCAGGCAACACAGCCAACCCCAGCACGATCACCCACGCCGCCGGCACGCGCAGCAGCCGGCGGACATCGCGGACGAACACGGACAACACATTGCGCACGGCACGCTCCCTGATCCCGGGCGTCGAACCGAACACGGCGCCACATATATTCTATATTCCGGCCAGCATACCGAGCCGCACGGCCCCCGGCCGCGGCCGTTCACCCAAGGTGGGGGGTGGCTTGGGCATGTCGACGCCCGATGCCCGATAACGCCCCCGCACAACGGGAACGCGCCGCCGCCCGTCTGCTACCGTGGTGCCAATGGAAACCACGACGCACGACGACCACACCCGGCAACCACGCCTGCCCGGCGACACCAACGGCGACGGCCGCGTGGACATCGACGACCGCCGCCTACCCCTCATCGCCCGCATCTACGGCGTCCTCGTCCTGATCAGCGGCATCGTCACCGTCCCCGGACTGACGTTCATCGCCATCCGCGGCATCGTGGAAGTCCTGACCGGCGCCACCGGCATCGACGTGCTCGACCTGACCTTCATCCTGACCTTCATCCAGGTCGCCGTCATGCTCGTCTCATCCGCCTGCATGGTGGTTTTCGGCATATTCCTGCTGTGCAACCGCCGCAAACACGCGGCCCGCTGGGCCTACGCCATCATCCCGATGAGCATCGCCGAAGGCATGCTCTCCCTCGCGCTCGCCGGCGTCGGATGGAACCTGATCCCGCCGATCGCGCAGCTGGCCATCCTCACCACCCTGTCCATCGTGCTCGACCCCGCCCTGCTGGAGGAACGCCGACTGCAGCGCACCCTCAAACGCATGGACGAGCGCAGCGAATACGAGGAGGCAATCGCCAAAGGCATGCTCGGCCGCGATCCCAGCGGCAAGGGATACATCGAACTCGAATTCTTCAACATCTTCTGGCTGTTCATGATCGGCTGCGTGTTCGGCCTGGTGGTCGAAACCCTCTACCACCTGGTGGTATGGGGCGAATGGCAGGACCGCGCCGGACTGCTGTGGGGCCCGTTCTCGCCGATCTACGGCTGCGGCGCGGTGGTGCTGACCGCCTGCCTGAACCGGCTGTGGCGCTCGCATCCGCTGCTGATCTTCTGCGCCAGCGCGGTGATCGGCGGCGCGTTCGAATACTTCGTCAGCTGGTTCATGGAGGTGGCGTTCGGCATCACCGCCTGGGACTACACCGGGCAGTGGCTCTCGATCGACGGGCGCACCTCCGGCAAGTACATGGTGTTCTGGGGGTTCCTCGGGGTGGTGTGGATCAAGCTGCTGCTGCCGCGGATCCTGTGGCTGATCAACCGGATCCCGTGGAAGGTGCGGTATTCGCTGACCGCCGTGGTGTTCGTGTTCATGCTCGTCAACGCCGCGATGACGTTGATGGCCTTCGACTGCTGGTACGGCCGGGTGTCCGGCAACGAGCCGGACTCCCCGGTGACGTGGTTCTTCGCCGAGCACTTCGACGACGCCTACATGGAGCACCGGTTCCAGACCATGTCGATCGACCCCTCGCGTTCCGGGCGTCTGTAGGCGAATGCGGCGGCCTGTCCGCGTAGCGTACACCGTGGGCCGTCTCCGGCCCGCGTTCCCTATAATGGGCGGCGACAGCGTTCTCGGGCGGCGAAGGAGGATCCCATGACCAACGCGATTGTGCTCATCGATGTGGAAAGCGGCAAGGCCAACGAGGCCGCCCGGGCCGTGGCGGAGATCCGCGGCGTGCGCGAGGTGTATTCGGTGGCGGGAGACATCGATCTGGTCGCCGTCATCAACGCGGACGACATCGACCAGCTGACCGAGATCATCCCCGGCGGCATCGCCAAGGTCGACGGCGTGACCCGTACCCGCACGCTCATGGCCTTCAAGACCTTCAGCAGCAGGGACGAGGCCGCCGCCTACGACCTCGGCCTCGACTGACGACGGGGGTCAGACCCAGCGGTCGGACATGGCGAAGGAGTTGCGCATCAGGTTGCTGGATGTGTACAGCACACTGGCCAGCAGCTCGGTGGTGCGTCGCTGCAGGTTCTCGGCCATGGCCTCGTTCGCCTCGGTGAGCCGTGCCGCGGCCGCGTCCATCCCGGCCGCGGCGTCGAGCGCGCCCATCGCCTCGTCGGTTTCGAACACATGCCGGTGTCCGAAGCTGCGCACCTGCTCCGCATACTGCTCGATGGCGTTCGAGCATTCGATGTAATGCGGGTCCGCCATCGCGGCAATCATGCGGATCGACCAATAATACGAATCGGTGGACGGCTCGGCCGGCGTATCGCGCAGATAGGCGGGCGTATCCAGCACATTCGCGTAGAACGGCGCCACCGCGTTGAACGGTCCCGAACCGAACGACACCCACATCACCGCGCGGTGCGCGGCCGGCACGTCGCCGCGCAGCTCCATCGCCACCATGTGGCCGGTGCGGTTGATGCCGATCGGACGGTAACGATGGCGTGACTCCGGCGTGCCCAGCGTGCCGTACGGGTCATACGGCGTGCCCTCGAAATGCGAGCTCATCAGGAAGTCCACGTCCTCGATGCTCACCTTGCGCTCCGGCTCGCGGCACCACGGGATGTCGTCCGAGGTCGGCGTGTACCGGGCGTTCGGGGAATCCCAGTCCTCGCTCGGGTTCAGATACCGCTGCATGTACCAGGCACGCGGCGTGTTGTAGATGTGATCCTTGGTGGTGGCGGTGCCGAAGGCCGCACGCGTGTCCAGATGGTGCGGGCCGCGGTTCATGGCCATATCCAGATGGTGGCGCTCGATGAACTCGATGAGGTCGGCGCTGCACATATGCTCGCGCCGCTGGCCGAACGCGTCGTCCAGATCGAACTCGTCGATGCCCAACTGGTTGGGAATCGTGGCGTAGCAGTCGTCCGGCACACGGCGGGCGATCCAATGATGGCCGCCGATCGTCTCCACATACCAGATCTCGTCGGCGTCGCTGATCGCGATGCCGTTCGACTCGTACGTGCCGTACCGTTCCAGCAGACCGCCGAGCCGGATCACACCCTCGCGCGCGGTCGCCACATACGGCAGCACCAGCGTGATGATATCCTCCTCGCCGATGCCGCCCGGCCGCTCCGGCACGTAATCGGCATCGCCCGGCTGCCCCTGCGCCGGACGCAGCTCAACCAACGGATCGGCCGCAAGCACACGCTCGTTGACGGCAATTGTTTCGGTGGCGCTCATCGCCACATTGTGCACGTTGACGCCGGCCTCGGCCAGCACACCGCGGTTCGGCAGCACATTCGGCGCGATCGTGTACCGGCACGGATCATCCGGCAGATCGATCTCGACATGGCTGAGCACCGAACGGTAACGACGCGGCTGGTCCTCGGGACGGACCACAACGAACCGTTTCGGATCGTAACGGCCCGACCCCGAGTCGTCATCGCGCGCGATAATCGTCGCCCCGTCGTAGCTGGCCGCTTTTCCAATCAATATCGTGGTACAAGACATAGGATGCCACTGTAGTCCCAGTGGCGCACAGCACGGGGGATTATCGCCCCGACTAGTCGCCCAACTGCCTGAGCAGCGACGCCACATGCCCCTTGGCCCGCACGTTATACCGCGCCAGCACCACGTGCCCGTCCGGACCCACCACCACGGTCGAACGGATCGTTCCCACATGCACCTTGCCGTACAACTTGCGCTCGCCATACGCGCCATACGCCCGATGCACCGCGCAATCCGGATCGGACAGCAGCGGGAACGTCAGATGATCGCGCTCGCGGAATCGGGCGAGCGTGGATGGCTCGTCCTTCGAGATGCCGACCACCTCATAGCCGGCGGCGGTCAGACGGTTGAGGTTGTCCCGGAAATCGCAGGCCTCGGTGGTGCAGCCGGGCGTCATCGCAGCGGGGTAGAAGTAGACGATGACGTTGCGGCCGCGCGCCAGCAGGTCCGCGAGTCGGAGAGTGGAGCCGTCGTCGGCGGTGAGGGAGAAGTCCGGGGCCATCTGGCCGGGTTCGAGGCGGACCGAATCGTTGTGCTCTGTCATGGCTCCCACTGTATACGGTTCGCCGCGGGGAGCGGGGTTTATCCCCGAGCGGAACGGTGCAACGATGTATCGGCGAGGCCGGGGCGATTTGCTAAAACGTTTAGCACGGCCTAAGATGCATCATGTCCACATGACACAGCGGAACGGCGACGACGCCTAGCAACCGCGCACCCGGCACCCCGACCCGAGATAACGGCATCCCCCGTCGGCGCCTGACGCGTAAGCCACCGGCTCGATGACGAGACGTCGATGGTGTAATGACGCATCGTCTCCACTGCGCCATCAACCCTACGCATATCAAAGGGGTGAATCAATGTCCGAGACAGACAAGAAGCCGGCCGGGAACAAGGGTCTGCAACGAAGCCTGAAACTGGTGTTCGTGTATACCGTTGCCACCGGTTCGATCTTCACCTATGTCAGCTATTGGGACTCCGTGTTCTTCGGCTACTGCGGATCCGGCACGTTCCTGGCATTCGCGCTGATGACCGTGGCGATCCTGCCGACCGCGCTGGTCTACAGCGAGATTTCGTCGATGTTCAAGACCGCCGGCGGTGAGCTGATCTACAACACCGTCGGGTTCAACAAACACGTCGGATTCCTGGCCTCGTGGCTGATCATGGCCGCCTGGATCTCCGTGCCGCCCGCCGTGGTCATGGCCGTGGCCACGTTCATCAGCAAGCTGTTCGGCCTGAACCTGAGCTTCGGCACCACCATGATCATCGCCGTGGTGTTCCTCGTGCTCGTGTTCATCATGAGCATGCAGGACATCCAGTTCCTCGTCAAGGCGCAGGCCACCTGCCTGTTCGCCAACATTATCACCACGCTCATCACCGCCGTGCTGATCCTGACCTGCGGGCACTGGAGCTTCTCGAACATCGTGGAATCGTTCGGATTCACGAACATCGACCCCTCGCTGGGCATCCCCGGCTGGATCATCGGCATGGCCCTGCTGATCACCCCGTACTTCGGCTTCGAAACCGTGCCCCAGATGGTCGAGGAGGGCGACTTCCCGACCTCGAACGCCAAGAAGGCCATCTGCGGTTCGGTCATCACCTGCGGCGCGATCTACGCGATCTTCTTCTTCTGCGTGGCCGGTCTGGCCCCCGCCGACGAACTGCTGGCGGGCGACGCGGCCAACGGCTTCATGACCATCACCGCCATGCAGAATATCCTCGGCTGGCGCTTCTGGCCGGTGGTCTACGGCCTGGTCTCCATCCTGATGGGCATGACCGCCTCCATCCTGGGCTTCTGGATGTCCACCGTGCGCATGCTGTATTCGATGGGCAAGAAGAACTTCCTGCCGGAGGCCTTCACCAAGGTCAACAAGCACCAGCAGCCGATCCTGCCGAACATCTTCCTGCTGGTCATCAGCCTGGTGTTCATCCTGCTGCAGAACGCCGGCACGTTCATGAACGACTTCTTCAACCTGATGTCGTTCGGCTGCGCCTGCGCCTACGCCATCACGATGGTCTCGGCCGTGCGCATGCGCCATAAGCATCCCGAGTGGTACAAGAACAACAAGAACGTGGTCAAGGGCGGCGATTTCTTCCGCATCCTGGCCATGGTCATCATGATCGCCATCGCGTTCTTCTGCACGCTCGGCCAGGGCGTCGGCTCGTGGATTTCGTTCGGCGTCTATCTGGGCGTCGGCGTGCTGATCTGGCTGTGGATGGTCTTCGTCCGCTGGAAGAAGACGTCGGTCGTCATCGAAACGCCGGACGGCGAACAGGAATTCTGATCTCAACCCAATCCGTAACCGCAAACCAACATCAACATACAAAGGAGTTATCACCATGGTTCAGGGCAAGCTCGAAGGCAAGGTCGCCATCATCACCGGCGCCGCGGCCGGACTCGGCGAGGGCATTGCGGAGACGTACGTCAAGTACGGCGCGAAGATCTGCATGGTCGACCTCGACCCGAACGTGGACAAGACCGCCGAGCGCATCCGCGGCATGTATCCGGACGCCCAGATCATCACCGTGGTGGCCAACGTGGCCGACAAGCAGCAGATGATCGACGCGGCCGCCAAGACCAAGGAGGCCTTCGGCTCCCTCGACGTGGCCTGCTGCAACGCCGGCGTCTGCCGTCTGGCCCCGTTCGAGGAGATGACCGACGAAACCCGCGATTTCCACATCGACGTCAACATCAAGGGCGTGTGGAACACCTGCCAGGCCGCCATCCCGTACATGCTCGAGGAGGGCAAGGGCGCGATCGTTATCGCCTCCTCGGTGACCGGCGACATCGTGGCCGACGCGGGCGAGGCCGCCTACGCCATGACCAAGGCCGCGCTGGTCGGCCTGACCCGATGCCTGGCTGTCGAGTACGCGGACCGCCACATCCGCGTCAACTGCTCGCAGCTCGGCTACGCGCGCACCCCGATGGTGGAGAAGATGGCCGTCGAATCGAACCCGGAGGATCCGGAGTCGGCAATCAACGACATCGCGGTCGGCGTGCCGATGAAGCGCCTGGCCAAGCCCACCGAGGTCGGCGAACTGTTCGCGTTCCTCGGCTCCGACGAGGCCAGCTATCTCACCGGTTCGCAGGTGGTCATCGACGGCGGCAGCACCCTGCCCGAGACGATGAGCATCGGCACCAACTGATCGCCGCGCGTCGGCGCTGGCTGGATGCCGCGTTCCGGTAGCGACTGATTGGCTCGCATCGGTCCCTTTGACGCATGAGATCCGTTCCCATGCGTCAAAGGGACCTTTTGATGCCCGCCCAATGGGCGGATAATGGGTGTATGAACGATCGACCCCGCGCGCTGCACCTCAAGGCCTGCCGCTTCGGCGTGACCGTGCTCAAGGTGTTCTGGTGGACCACGTTGGTTGCCGTCATCGCCCTCGCCGCCGCGTTGGCCGCCGTCATCGCCGGTCCGTGGCCAATCGGACCCTGGCTCGGCTGCACGGCCGTTGTCGCCGTGGTCGAGACAATCGTGTTCTGGACGGGCATCGTCACCGTCTATCTCTCATCGGTGCAGCTCGGTCTCAAATGGCGGGTCATCGGCGTCCTCTGCGGGTGGATACCCGTCGCCAACCTCATCGCGCTCCGGCGGATCATCCGCATCGTCGAACGTGAAGTCATCTTCGAAACGGCCAAGGAACAGCTGAACGCCAGCCGCGCGCAACAACGCGTCTGCGCCACCCGATACCCGATCCTGCTGGTGCACGGCGTCTTCTTCCGCGACTCCAACCTGCTCAACTACTGGGGGCGAGTGCCCGCCGAGCTGGAACGCAACGGCGCCACCGTGCTGTACGGCAACCACCAATCCGCCGCATCGGTACCGGACAGCGCCCGGGAACTGGCCGAACGCATCCGCGGCATCGTGGCCGAAACAGGGTGCGGCAAAGTCAACGTCATCGCCCACTCCAAGGGCGGGCTGGACCTCCGGTACGCGATCGCACGGTACGGCATCGGACCATTGGTCGCCTCGCTGACCACCATCAACACCCCACATCGCGGCTGCGGGTTCGCCGACTATCTGTTGGGGCACATCCCCGCGGCCGCCCAGCAGCGGGTCGCCTCGGCCTATAACGCCGCGGCGCGGCGGCTGGGCGACCGTGCCCCGGATTTCATGGCCGCGGTGCATGATCTGACCCAGGCGGGCTGCATGCGGCTCAACGCTGCGATGGGCGATCTGGACGAGCCGCCGGCGGGCATCGTATGCCGCAGCGTCGGCTCGCGGCTGGTCAAGGCGACGCACGGCAAGTTCCCGCTGAATTTCACCTATCCGCTGGTCGCCTGGTTCGACGGGCCGAACGACGGGCTGGTGGCGCGTGACTCGTTCCCGTGGGGAGAACGGTTCATCTGGTTGGAGCCGGCCGGACGGCGCGGTATCTCGCATGCCGATATGATCGATCTGAACCGTGAGAACATCGAGGGATTCGATGTACGCGAGTTCTACGTGCAATTGGTGGCCGAGCTCAAGACACGCGGATTGTGAGCGTCCCGCGGTTACGCCGACCATGCGCTGCACGGCCGCGGGGTGACGGTGTAGGGTGTGCATATGCGACATACGGAGGAGGTGCGTCGGCGTATGGCAAGGTTGGGCGGGGCGTCGAATGCGGCGCCCCTGGGGAAGAAGGGGGAGCAGAACATGGGCGATGAGGGCTGGCTGTCTCGGCACGGCCTGTACCCCTGGTTTCTCGTCATAAGCGGCGTATGCCTGGTGGTGAATCTGGTCGATGGCATGGTGCTGATGAGCCACGGGCCGTCGGTCGGCATCGGCGTCCTGCTGGTGGCGTGCGTTGTGGCGGATCTGTGGATGGCGGTGCGGCCCCGCATCGGCTGCTGGACCGTGTTTCTGGTGCTGCTGGTGGGAACGCTTTCCCCGGTGCCGTTCCCCGCGTCGTATCTGTTGTCCTGCCTGGCGGCGGCGGGATTCCTCGGCTATCTGGGTATCAAGCTGGGAGTGGCTGCCTGTGTTCCGGGAGTGCTGTACGCCATGCTGCTTGCCGTGCTGCACCATCAGGAATACCAGCCGGGGCAGGGGACCCCATTGTCGTTCGCATTGTTCTGCGTCATAGCCGCGTTGGCCGGCATCTCGCTCCGGCTCACACGGCAGAGGGATACGGAGCGCATCCGTCGTGCGGCGGCAGGCAGAAACGCGCAAACCGCGCGCCGACTGCACGATTACACCACCAATGACCTGTGTTCCATCATCATGATGACCGACAGACTCGAACACGGGGAAGTGGGCGTTGGCCAGGCCGGCGGGCAAATCTGTGATCTGGCCACATCCGCATTGGAACACACCCGTACGGTCATCCGAACGCTGGAATCATCGCTTCCCGACGACGGGGAGCCCAGTGAACCGCAGGATTTCACCCGTCAGCTCGGCGGCATCGCCTCGGAACAGCAACGAAGCCTGAGCCTTATGGGGTTTCAGGGGAGCATATTAGTGCCGACCCATCTGGCGTGGGAGCCGGATCCGGAACGCGGTGATATGATCTGCGGGCTGTTGCGGGAACTGGCCGGCAACATCGTCAAGTATGCCTCGCCGTCTGGCGGCTACACCATTTCGGTGATGCAGACGGGCGAGGCGATTATCGTGTCCACGCTCAACGCGCACTCGCAGAGCGGAGCGGTGGGGTTGTCAAGCGGTTTGCGGCGGTACCGGGAACTCGTGGATCGTAACGGCGGCACATGGAGCCAGTCGGATGACGGGATCACGTGGAGTCTACACGTCGAACTCCCGAGAGGCGCGATGGCGTCACAGGCCGAAGATACCGCATAGCCACTGGAACGCCGGCGAGCATTCCAGATACATCGGGGCCGCCGAATGTCCGTCGGCTCCCGGGGCGTCGGTTTCCGCGCAATAGGCCGACGGTGCGGAAACCAATGCGAACAGCACCGCCGTGGCGGCCGCGCAGAGCGCCTTCGTCTTCATGGCTTTTCCTTCCTTGGGATTGTGGGTGTGGTGGACGGTGCCGCAACGCGTCCGCGGGAACCGGCGGTGGGCCGCGGGCCGTCGGGATACCGTCGTCTGCGAGTATATCCACCGCGCACGCCGCCAACCCCCTTGCGGATTCTAGAAAGAAGTGCAATACCTGCCTAGAGTTGGAGGTGTTGCACTTTTTTCTAGAACCCGCAGGATTGTGTCATGCGTACGATGACATATCATGGCCTTAAAGCCATCCTCCGAGGAGGAAACGGAAGTGGGAGCCGGACACCCTGTGCATTATGGGGGCCGGCTCCTGCGTTTGTGACGGGTGAAAGTACACGTCCGGTCTCGGGATTGGGCATATAGGCTCGGACGCTGAATGCGGTAGCTGGGACTGGCGGAGCTAATCACAACCTGTAGGAATGGCCAAGAGGAGCCGGATTATCGCCAGGGGCTAGTGCCATGCTTGGGAAAACGAAAGAACCCCGGCCGACGTGCGGCCGAGGTTCCTCGTTGCTCCGGTACCCCCCGTGGGATTCGAACCCACAACCCACGACTTAAAAGGACGCTGCTCTAACCGTTGAGCTAGAGGGGCAACAAACTCACATTATACAACGCGACGCGCCGAAGAGGCAAACGCAGTGCATGCCGCCGCCACGCCGCACCATACTGCGACCGTCAAGCCGGCGAATCCATCCGCGGCAAGCAAGCGGCAAGCAATACGGGGCCGCCACAGGTAATGGACTCCGCGGATTCAAGGGCTGCGGCACCCTCGGCGCGCAATCCTCTGCGCTTAGTTGAACCCGACCACCAGATTCGCCACACGGTAGCCCACGCGGATCATCCACCGTCCGACCGGGCCGCGCAGGTTGAGTGCGCGGGAGATCAGCTTGCGCCGCACATCGTGGTAGATGCCGGGCGAGGTCCGGCGGATATTCTCCCACAGCTCATCCTTGACCTTGTAGTTCTCCGGCTTGCGCGAAAGGATGAGGAACACGCTGGTCACCGAGCTCTCGATGGCCAGGAAGTGAATCATGTACCGGTACAGTCCGTCCGGCACGGTGCCGCGTTCCGGCGTGGCCGCCAGCATGCAGCGGTTGACCAGCTGCAGCTGGTTGACGCGGCGGATCATCACGTCGGTCTGCACGCTCTGCCCCTCGCGGCCGATGAAATAGTGGTAGAACGGCACGTCGAGGTACATCAGCGTCTTGACCCACGGGAACGGGTGGTACGAGTAGATGAAGTCCACGTAGAACGTGTGTTCCGGCAGCTGCATGCCGGAGGCGCGCACGACCTCGGTGCGGAAGGTCAGCGTGTGCATGATCATGTACTGCGCCACGCTGAACCGGCCGAGATCGTCCCAGGTGAGTACACGGTTCGGCTTCATCACGTGCTTGAAATCGACCACGTGCTTGACGCGCTTGCCGACCTTGTCGTACACGTAGTCGGTGACGAGCAGATCGATCGGCGCGCCGCTGGCCACCTGCGTGCGCAGTGTCTCCATCACCCGTTCGAGCGCCTCCGCGCCGATCCAATCGTCGGAATCCACCACCTTGACGTACACGCCGCTCGCCTCGGCCACACCGGTGTTCACCGCGCCGCCGTGCCCCTTGTTCTCCTGGTGGATGGCGCGTACGATGCTGGGGTATCGTCGTTCGTATGCGTCGGCGATCTGCGGGGTGTTGTCATGGGAGCCGTCGTCCACGATCAACACTTCGATGTCGTCGTTGCGTTGCGCTGCGACCAACGATTCGATGCACCGGCTGAGGTAGGTCTCCATATTGTATGCAGGCACCACGAAGGTGATGGTTTTAGCAGTGTTCTGCTCCATAATGCTAGGTGTTCCTCGGTTGTTGGCCGTAAGGGGCCGGTCGGTTTGCTCTATCTGGTTCCAACGTAGCACTTCGCGCATCGACATGCGCGGCGGCTGCGGTGAATCATCCCCTGAAATTATGCAGGGGAGACCCGGAATGCACCCCCGACGTCGTCCGGGGTCAGTTCCGGGTCGGTTCCGGATCGGGTGCGTCGTCCTCGTCGTGCAGATCCGGCGCGGCATCCGTGTCCGTCACCGGTTCGACGGTGATGATGGCGGACGACGGCAACGCGGCGGTCTGCGCGGCGTTGCGCTTGGCCTTGGCCCCCTCGAACCGCAGCGTGGGTTTGGCCTCCAGCCGTGACAGGCCATGCCACGCCAGATTGACGATATGCGCGGCCAGCTGTTCCTTGCTGATTTTGCGCTGGTCCGCCCAGTACTGTCCGGTGAACACGGTCATGCCGACGAGCATCTGCGCATAGTACGGCACACCCTTGGTCGGCAGTTTGCGCTGCTTGAACGAGACGGCCAGCAGCTCCTCGACCTTCATGCTGACCTCGCCCAGCAGCGAGCTGAACGAGCCGGCCGGGTCGGTGGACGGCGAATCGCGCACGAGCACCTGGAAGCCTTCGGCATTCTCCTCGATGTAGGTGAGCAGCGCCAGCGCCGTGCGTTCCACGATCTGTCGCGGATGGTCGGAGGGGGTGGCCAGCGCGGACGACAGTGCCTCGGTCAGCGCCCGCATCTCGCGATCGACCACCACGGCGTACAGCCCCTCCTTGCCGCCGAAGTGCTCGTAGACAATCGGCTTGGACACCTTGGCGCTCGCCGCGATCTCCTCCACGCTGACCGCCTCGAACCCCTTGGACGCAAAGAGCGAACGTCCGATGCGGATAAGCTGTTCGCGCCGCTGCAGCGACGTCATACGAGAGGAATTGGCCATGTGCACCAGTGTAGGCGGATGCGTGCCTAGCCCCTGTCCGTTGCGGTTTTTAGGCTTGGTGTCATGGAACCGAATGTGATCATCGGCATTGTAGCCGCCATTGTTGTTATCGCCGTCATCGCGATTGTCTGGTATCTGCACTCCCGCCGTTCCGCGGATCGCAAGGCGCAGCAGGAACAGTCGCCGACCGCCGCCGTCGGCGACCAGCGGGCTTCCGATCGGGAACCGGGCCGGCCCGAGTCGGCGGAACCTGAGGCCCCCGGGCAGTCCGCAACGTCGGCCTCCGCCGGCAACGCACAGGAAACAGCCGCCGTGCCGGAACCGGCCACAGCGCCTGCCGCTGCGGCGCCGACCCCCGCCAAACCCACGTTGGACAAGCCGGAGGGCGCGCGCTCCCGCATCGAACGGCTGCGCGCCAAGCTTGCCAGGTCGTCGAATCCCTTCGGCAAGGCGCTGTTCAACATCCTGGCCAAGGACAATCTCTCCGAAGCCGATTGGGAGGACGTGGAGGATACGTTGCTGCTTGCCGACGTCGGCGCCGAAGCCTCCGCGCAGCTGGTGGACGAACTGCGCACCGATTCGCGCATCACCGGCACCGCCGACCCCGCGCAGGTGCGTGAGGCGTTGCGTTCCAAGCTGCTCGACCTGGTCGGCCCGGATATGGATCGTCGGCTCAATGCGAACAAGGAGGGTGCGAACACGCCGTCCGTCATCATCATGGTCGGCGTGAACGGCACCGGCAAGACCACGACTGCGGGCAAGCTGGCCCGGCTGTTCGTGGCCGATGGCAAGCGGGTGATGATGGGCGCGGCCGACACGTTCCGTGCCGCGGCCGCCGATCAGCTGGAGACGTGGGGCGCCAAGGTCGGGGTGCCGGTGGTCCGTTCAGACAAGGACGGCGCCGACCCCGCGTCGGTGGCGTTCGAGGCCGCCGCGCGCGCGAAGGACAAGCACACCGACGTGCTCATCATCGACACCGCTGGTCGTTTGCAGAACAAGGCGAACCTGATGGACGAGCTGGGCAAGATCCGTCGCGTGACCGAGAAGAACCTGCCGGTTGACGAGGTGCTGCTCGTGCTCGACGCCACCACCGGGCAGAACGGCATGGCCCAGGCCAAGGTGTTCGCCGAGGCGATCGGCATCACCGGCGTGGTGCTTTCCAAGCTGGACGGCTCCGCCAAGGGCGGCATTGTGATCTCCGTGCAGAAGGAGCTGGGCGTGCCGGTCAAACTGGTCGGCCTGGGCGAGGGCCCCGACGATCTGGCCCCGTTCGATCCGGAGGGATTCGTGGACGGCATCCTGGCCTGAGCGGCGCCGGACGCCGTCGTCCCCCATCGACGGGTGTCGGACGACATCGGTTCCCCCGCCGCCGGCCCGGTGGTTGTCGCCGGGTCGGGCGGTTGCCGGGCCTGACGGTCGCCCGCGCCTCCGTCGGGAGTCCGCATCGCGGACGGTGCTCGAACGGGGGTCTCCGACGTCGTCACATACACGCAACAATCGCCTCCAAACGGCGGCAACTGGCGAAAAACTCCGGCGCGCTGCCCCCTTCGGGTACCGTCCGTGGTCCCTGGAACGTAATCATCCAGAAACACAACGTAACGTGTTGAACATCGGACGGACGTTTGATACCGAACGTCGGTGTTCCGACGGACGGCCGATGCGGTCGGCCCGTCCGTCCGGACGACGAACTGATATGACATTGCAATAAGAGAGGGAGGTAGAACATGGACACCGGAGCTGCCGCATGGCTGTTGACTTCCGCGGCCCTCGTTTTCCTCATGACGCCGGGTGTGGCGTTGTTCTATGGCGGCATGGTGCGAGCCAAGGCCGTGCTGAATATGTTGATGCTGTCCGCCGCGGCGCTGGCGGTCACCATGGTGGTCTGGGTGCTGTGGGGCTGGTCGATCTCCTACGCGGGCAATGACGTGGCCGGCATCTTCGGCGACCCGGTCACCGGCTTCCTGCTGCGCGATTCGATGACCGCGCAGGACGGCGTGTTCACTGCGGTCGATACGTCCGGCGCGTACCCGGGCAGCATCGACGTGGCATTCCAGGCCGCGTTCGCCATGATCACCGTGGCGTTGATCTCCGGCGCGCTGGCCGAACGCATCAAGTACGGCACGTGGATGATCTTCGTGGCGCTGTGGATCACGCTGTGCTACTGCCCGCTGGCCCACATGGTGTGGAACGGCGGCCTGCTGTCCCCGGATGGCGCGATCTCCCAGGCGATCGGCGCCTCCGCCCACGATTTCGCGGGCGGCACGGTCGTGCACATCAACGCCGCAGCCGCCGCGCTGATCGTGGTGCTCATCATCGGTCGCCGTAAGGGATTCGGCACGCAGCCGATGCGTCCGCACAACGTGCCGATGGTCATGCTGGGCGCGTTCCTGCTGTGGTTTGGCTGGTTCGGTTTCAATGCGGGCTCGGCGTTCGCGGCCAACGGCACCGCCGGATACGCCTGGGTGAGCACCGCCGTAGCCGCGGCCGCGGCCATGCTGGCCTGGGGCTTCACCGAGAAGATCCGCTCCGGCCATTACACCGCCATGGGCGCGGCCTCGGGCATCGTGGCCGGTCTGGTGGCCATCACCCCGGCCGCCGACGTGGTCTCCCCGCTGTGGGCCATGGTCATCGGCGCGGTCGCCGGCATCGTCTGCTGCTTTGCCTGCGGCCTGAAGTTCAAGCTCGGCTATGACGATTCGCTCGACGTGGTCGGCGTGCACGGCGTCGGCGGTCTGATCGGCACCCTGCTGATCGGCCTGTTCGGCGAGGGCACCGGCCTGCTGGCCGGCGGCGACTGGCGTCAGCTGGTGGTCCAGCTGCTGGTGGCGCTGGTGGCCATCGGATTCTCCGCGGTGGTGACGGCGATCATCGCGTTCGCGCTGGAGAAGACGATCGGCTGGCGCGTGACCGAATCCCAGGAGATCGGCGGCATCGACCTGGCGGACCAGGGCGAGCGCGCCTACGACTTCGCTGGCACGGCCAGCTCCGTTCTCAAGGAGGTGAAGTGAGATGAAGCTCATCACGGCCATCATCCAGCCCCATAAACTCGACGAGGTCAAGACCGCGTTGTCCGCGGCCGGCGTGCACGGCATGACGGTGTCGGAGGCGAACGGCTACGGCCGTCAGCGCGGCCATACCGAGATCTATCGCGGTGCCGAATACACGGTGGACCTGATGCCGAAGATCCGTTTGGAGATCCTTGCGGACGACGCCGACGTGCAGGTGCTGGTCGACGCGATTGTCAAGGCCGCCGCCACCGGCACGATCGGCGACGGCAAGGTGTGGGTCGCGCCGCTTGATTCGGTGACGCGCGTGCGCACCGGCGAGACCGGTTCGGCCGCTATCTGACGGCCGGCTTCGTCCGGATGATTATGGTGGATCCCCGCACGCCGATGGTGTGCGGGGATTCCTTGTTGATGCGGCGCGGTTCGGGGGAGCCGCTGTGGTTGTTGCTGATATGGTGCGGGCGGTCGGGGCGTGGTTCGGCGTCGGTGTTGGCGCCCGCAAGGTGAGGAGTCCGATATGAGTGCCGTGGATGGGCTGAAGGCGCGGTTCCTGGAGCTGAGCGCCCCGGATGCGGACGGCGTATACCGTGATGGCGCGGGCAAGCGTCGTGCACGCACCGCGCTGGCGATGGACCGGTTGCGAGCGTTGTGGGACGAGGCATGCGCGGCGACATCGTTCGTGGTGCCGGACCGCGGCGTGGGATTGGCCGCCACCGGTTCCCTGTCCCGTGGACGGATCGGTCCGTGTTCGGACCTGGATCTGGTGCTCATCCACGATGGGCATGTGCTGGATGAGCATCAGATCACCGAGCTGGCGAATCTGCTGTGGTATCCGCTGTGGGACAGTGGTCTGGATCTCGACCATGCTGTGCGTTCGCGCGCGCAGTGCGAGGCGGTGACGGACCATGATCTGCCGGCGGCCACCGGATGGCTGGAGGTACGGCCGGTCGCGGGCGATGCGGAACTGATCGAGGACACGGCGTCGTCGATTCTCGAACGATGGCGCCGTGCCGCGCGCCGTCGTCTGCCCGAACTGCTGGACTCGGCGCAGGCGCGTCTGTTGGAATCCGGAAGACTGCCGTATCTCAACCAGCCGAACGTCAAGGAGGCGCACGGCGGTCTGCGCGACACGGTGCTCGTGTCCGCGCTGGCGGCCTCGTGGCTGGCCGATCGCCCCCATGGCGGGTACGACGACGCCGTCGAACGGCTGCTGGACGTCCGCGACTGCATCCACCTGGCGGCGGGACGCGATACGAACCTGCTGCTGACCGCATACCAGCCCAAGGTCGCCGCGATGCTGGGCCTGGCGGACCCCACGCTGCCGGAGGGGGAGCGCGCCGCCGCCTCCATCGACGACCTGATGACGATGATCGCCCGACTGGGGCGCACGGTGTCGTTCGCCTATCTGGACACCGCCTCGCGCGCCCGGCGCTCGCTGGTGCACGACCGGCCGCGATTCGCGTTCTTCCAGATCTTCCAGCCGCGTGCGGCGGGGCGGCGTGAGGCGCCGACGTTCGACGTCATCGCCCCCGCGGTGGCACGGCATGAGGGGGAGATCGTGCTCGCGCCCGATGCCGATCCGTCGTCCGATCCGGCGCTGCCGTTGCGCGTGGCGGTGGCCTCGGGCGAATCCGGGTTGCCGATCAATCCGGTGACGTTGTCCAATCTCACGCGCTGCCCGATGCGCGACCATGACTGGAACGCCGAGGAGCGTGCGTTGCTGATCCGATTGCTGTCCTGCGGGGCGAACCTGACGGAGGTGTGGGAGCGGTTGGATTACGTCGGCGTCCCCGGGCGGTGGATGCCCGAATGGTTGGGCATCCGCAACCGTCCGAGCGTCTCGGCCGCGCATCGGTACACCATCGACCAGCATATGATCCAGGTCGTTTCGCGATTGGGTCGCGGCGATGGGCGGTCCGACGGCCATGGCGGTTCCCGCGGCGTTGACGCGAGTGTCAGGGGCGCGGCCCCGATCGGTGCGGTCCCGTCGGATGCATCGATGCCGGGACTGTCGGAGCATTACGATGGCGAGCGGTATGCCGCGCTGCTGCTGGCGGGACTGCTGCATGACATCGGCAAACGCCCCGGCGTGCGCGACCATGCGGCAGAAGGCGCACGGCACGCGCCGGTGATCCTGCGCCGCATGGGGTTCGGCGAGCACGTAGTCGGGATGGCCGCACTGCTGGTGCGCGAGCACCTGACCCTATCCGAATTCGCCACCGGGCGCGACCCCCATGATCCGGCCGTCGGCGCCGAACTGGCGGAACGGGTGGGGCGTGACCCGGTGATGCTGGACATGCTGTTCGACCTGACCCGCGCCGATGGATCGTCGTTGGGCGCCACATCCGACGAGCAGATCACCAAACGGTACGGGTGGTCGTCGTGGCGGGAATCCACCGCGCGCATGATGCTCGCCGCCGCCCGCCGTTCCCTGGCGTGACCGGGTCAGCGCATCCAGCGGTCGGTGCGGATGCGTAGGCCGTTGAAGATGGCGCGTGCGCCGATGAACAGCAGGTTGATCACCGTCCAGAGCACGGCCATTCGGACCGCATCATTGGTGAGAAACACGCCGTCGGCCAGATGGAGCCCCCACAACGCCGGCAGATAGACCACCGCCGTGGCCGCGCAGCCGGCCGCCAGATAGCGGTAGTCGCCCGCGCCGATCAGGATGCCGTCCACGGCCCACATCCATCCGCCCAACGGCAGGAATATCCCCAATACCATCATGCCGACTGTGATGAGTCGTTGCACGTCGGGTGTCGGGGAGAATAGCGGCGCGGCAACGAATCCGACCGCGATCAGGGCCATGCCGATCGCCACTCCGCCGATCAGCCCGGAGCGGCCCGCCGCACGCGTCATCAGACGCGCACGGTCACGGTGCCCGGCACCCAGTTCGGCGGCCACCAACGCCTGCCCCGCAATGCCGATCGCATCCAATATGTTGATGACGAAGTTCCAGCATGAGTTCACCGATTGATAGGCGGCCAGCACCTGCGTGCCCATCGATGTGGCCAACATGACGGTGGCCACCATGCACACGCGCAGGGCCAGCGTGCGCACGAAAAGCACGGCGCCGTCGCCCGCACTGCCGAGAATGCCACGCAGACGAGGCCGCCAGTCCGCGCCGTCCGCCCGCGCCCACAGCAGCGCCGGCACGACCAGGAACAGTCCCATGAACCACTGGGCGATCAGCGTGGCCACGCCGGAGCCCGTGACGCCCCAGTCGAATCCGAACACGAACAGCACGTCGAGCACGGTGTTGACCACCGCGCCGCACACCGCCGCAGCCAGGGTGATGCGCACCTTCTGCAGGCCTCGGAAGATGCCGTTCGCCGCATACACCAGCATCATGCCGGGTATTCCGAACACCACGGCCTGCAGATAGGCCGTGGCGTTGTCGAGCACGTCGCCGCGCGCGCCCATGGCCCAGCACAGCGGTTCGGCGGCCAGGAAGATGACCAATGAGGCCACGGAGCCGATGATAAGGGCCAGCCACAGCCCGTCGATCCCGGCTTCGAGCCCTTCGCGGCGGCGTCCGGCGCCGATGAGGTGGCCGACCTGGCTGGTGGTGCTGTAGGCCAGGAACACGCATAATCCCACCACGGTGAGCAGGATGGTGGAGCCGATCGAGAGTCCTGCCAGCGCCGTGTCCCCGATGTGGCCGACGATGGCCGTGTCGATGAGCACGAACGCGGGTTCGGCGATGAGCTGTCCGAAGGTGGGGACGGCGAGGGCGAGGATCTGGCGGTTGATGGCGCGGGTGTCGGTGGGGTTCGTTTGTGGCATGGGGCGATTGTACAGGAATGGGAATGCTGGGGATAGAGGAGGGGGCGTTCGGTTGCATGTGCTGGATATCCCCGCGAAACGCACATGGAACGGTGTGAGAATACGGAGGCGGATGTGGGTGCTGCGGATGGGAGTCCGTCTGCCGTTATCACGATTGGTTCGGATATGCAAATCTCAGTCTCACATCCATTCGGTTATCCCCATGTTATGCACATGGTTATCCCCATATTGTGGATAACCCACCCTGCTATCCACAGAGTTATCCCCAAAATGTGGATAACTCACGTTTTTCTATCCACATTGCAGAGTCCGAGCGTGTCGCCTTGCCGAACATTCCACGAATGTCATGTGAATAGTGACGTGGAAGAATGAGAAACATTGGTATAGTGCCTGTGGTCATGTGAGGTGCCGCACACAGGCGTTGAACAAGATGCCGACGAGCGCCGGACGGGCATCTAAGAGCAGAGGGACGGTGGAGATTAGGCCCTGGGGCGTCGCCTCGAAGTGTATGGGGCGTTGCCGGATACCGAGCTACCGATTGAGCGTCGGTTGTTACATGTTCCTGTGCGATTATGACATCGGCGGCATCATGTGTGGTTTTGGAGGCCTATGATACGGAGAGAAGCCTGAGTTGTGGGGAGCATGACGCACGTCGGCGACCGGTGTGACCGACATGGTCGCCGCGGCATGGCGTGACGAGGGGAAGGGAAGCCATGTTGGTGGCGATTGTGGACGACGATCGGTTGCAGGCTGAGGAATTGGCCTGGATGGTTCGGAGCTCGCCATTGCTGTGCCGGATTTCGTTGGAGTCGTCAAACCATGTATCCGCTGTCCATGCGTCGGGCGGATATTCTGACGCGTTGCCCGTCGTTGGAGAAACTGGCGGTGACATGTCATCGGACGGCGTGGACGTTTGCTGTTTCGATTCCTTGGAAGCCTTCGAACGGTTCTGTCGTGACGGTGAGCGTAACGTTGACATCGTGTTCATGGACATTCGCTTCGGCGAGTCCGCTGAGGCGGAGGGTATCGCGGCAGTGGCTCGATTGTTTCCGCGGGGCAGCGCGACGCAGGTCATCTATGTCACCGGATACGGCGACTGCCACTCCAAGGTGTATGCGACGCAGCATGTCGGATTTCTAATGAAACCGGTTGTACAGAAAGCTGTGGATGAGGCGGTGGGCGAGGCGCTTCGGCGACGTGCCGAGTCGTCTGAACGTCCGGTGCTCGTTGCGTCTGGCGGCGACGTGCGCGTCGTGTTACCGCGCAATGTGATGTGGGCGGAGAGCCACCGCCGATTGTTATGCATCCACACCCGCTACGGTGATGTGGAAACATACCTCAAACTCGCCCGGTTCGCCGAGATGCTCCCTGATCGCTTTGTCCACTGTCACCAAAGCTTCCTGGTGAATCTTGATTATGTGACGGCATGGAACAACGACCGGTTTGTACTCGCCGATGGCAGGGCGATTCCGATCAGTCAGCGTCGTCGGGCCGTGGCGAAGGCGGCGGTGTTGGCGTACGCGCGCACGGTGCGATGACTGCGGGAGCAATGGTGGAGGCCTATGTCGCCGGGCCGATGGTCGGTGACGTGGCGGCCGTACTGGTTGCCGTCGCACGTTTCCATGTGCAGAACCATGCGATGCGTTCCCGTGCGCCGGTCGCATTGATGTGTGTGCAGTCGGTCCTGTTGTTCGTGATGATGCTCATGCGTCCCGAAACCGGACTTGTCGAAGACGGCGTGGCGGTTCGCGTTCTGCGCTTGGTGGTCTTGCCTGTCGTGATATACGTCATACTGCCTTTTGCCCTCTATACGGGCGGTGTCGTGGAACGCATGCTTGCCGTATGCGCCACGACGCTGGCATTCTGTACGACGGCGTTCGCCGCGGTCGGTCTGGCATCGTTGCGGGCACATCTGTTGGGGGCGCCGCCGCTTGTCTTGACGACTGTGCCGTTGGCCGAGGTTCTGTCGGGCGTCAGCGTGTTGCCGGGTTCGATGCGTACGGCGCGGGCCTATGCGATAGGTGCCATGGTCGTTGAGATTGGCCTGACGTTGTTGCTCGAATTGATGGTATCGGAACGGGCGCGTCGGTATTATGCGCATGCGGACTTCCTGCGCAACGACCGGTTCCTGTTGTTCTCCTTGTTTCAGTTCGCGATTCTCGGCGTGTCCCTGACGATGGCCGTGTCGGTGTTTGCGGATGGACGGCAGTATCTGTTTGGTGCGGCCGGTCTGGGGGTGGTTTGCCTGTTCGTGGACGTTGTGCTGTTTCGGTCAATGGAGCGCGAATATCGGGCACGTCTGGATCGGGAAGCCTCGCAATTGCTGCAACGGGAATTGGACGAGTGCCTGCTGCAGTATGGCGAAGTCGCAGGGTATGTGGAGTCGGTGGCGCGACGGAATCATGATATCCGCAACCAGTTGGCCGTTGTATCCGCGTTGGCGCGGCGTGGCGAGTTCGATGCGGCGACTCGGCATCTGGAGTCGGTGGCGGCGTTTGGCCGGCAGATGCATGGTGACGATCGCGCGACTTCGGGGCGGCGGCGATGACGACCGCCGTTATGATTGCCGCCGCCGTTGCTGACGGCCTTGCATTCGCATTGCTGCTGTTCTCATCGGTACGTCTGATTGGCGGTCTGGAAGGCACGACGGTTGGTAGGCGTGCCGTGAACATGCTGTATCCGTTGAGCCAGATGGCGTTCATCGGATACAACATGGTCTCGCTTCATCTGGGCGGTGATGTCCGGTACTGGGTGCCCTACGCGTTGCTGCTGGCCGCATTCGCCGTGCTGTGCGCGATGGGGGATGTCGCGCTGTTCCGCAACTTGGCGGAGGCCGAGAGGGCGTTGCTGTACCGGGAGCGACGGGCGCGACTCGAACAGCAGTTGCACGCCCAGCGTCGGCATCTCCGGATGCTGCGCCGTGAGCTGGACAAGGCGATGGCCGTGGACGAGGTGATCGAGACGCGTCTGGCCGAAGCGCGTACCGCTTTGGCATGCCGGGATGCGGACGCAGTGTACGCATGGTGCGCGGATTTATCGGCGCGGTTGCCGCGGTGTCGTGCGTTCTGCCGGCACAAGGCTGTCGACGCGTTGTGCGCGACAATCATACCGGCGTTGCGCCGCGACGGTGTCGCCTGCGACCTCGATATCGATCTGGACGATGACTGCCCACTGTCGAGCGCCGAACTGTGCGCGTTGTTTGCGAACCTGCTCGACAATGCCGGCACGGCGTGCCTCGCGCTACCGCGCGATCGGCGGTGGATGACGTTGCGTGCGCATGTCGTACTCGGTTGCTTGGTCATTGAGGCCAGCAACGCCGCGGCCTCGCCGCCGCGTCGCAGCTTCCGCGAGGACGCCGCCGCGCATGGTTGTCGGTTCGGCTCGCACGGATGGGGCCTGTCGATTATCCGCGGCATCGCAGAACGGCACGGTGGCACGTTCGATGTGTCGCACGTTGTCTTGTCTGGTGATGGGCCGAAATTCATCGCGAGGGTGGTTGTGCCCTGTCCGGCGCAATCGGTTATGACGTGAACCTTACGCGTTGTGACAAGGGCGGCCTGTCCTCGGGCCTTTGCCGATACATTCCACCGTGTATGTGATTGCTGATTCGCAAGGGAGAAGAAATATGGGAAGAAAGCGCGTATTCGGCATAGGTGTGGTGGCCGTTGCCATGATGTTGGGAGGATTGTCCGTTGTTCCCATTGCAGTTGCCGATGAGACCGCGACGTCGGACGTCGTGGCGTCGGAGGTCGCTGTACGGGCCGAAAATGATGAATTCCGTTTGGATTTCGCCACTCCGAACGTGGATCCGCAGGCAATGCTGCCTGGGATGATGGTCTGGATGACCGCGCATATTAATCCAATTGCTGCTTCGGAAGGGGACTGGAGCATCTATCTGTACCCGAAAGCCGGCGGTCCGTGGCGGCAACTGGCCGAAGTGGATCTTGATTCGAATGGCGACTGGAACGGGGAAACAGGTGGTCGTGTCATCATTCCTACTGATTTGGCTCCGGGCGAATATGTGCTGCAGCTGGCGATTCCAAATACTGGGGGATACACGGATGGCAATCAGGAGATTACTGTGCTGGAGCCGCCCACCCCGATTATGGGGGTTCATACGCGTTTGAACACGACTCCCTTCGTTATGGCAGGTAATCTCATACCGAATGGTTTCTACACGCTGCAGTGGCTTGATGCCGATAATGATGTTGTAGCCTCGGAGGAGCACGTTCAGGCCGACAACGATGGTCTGATTATGCGTGACTTCGCGCCGCTTGCCGGACGCACGGGAACGTACGCCTTCGCGGTGTACCGCGAAGGTTTCGACGCTCCTGCGGGTTCCGTTTCGTTCACGCTCGCGAATGGTGCTCCATTGATGCCGAGTATCGAGGGTGCGGGGGACTCCACTGGCGATACCTCCGGTGAAGGAGTTTCGACTGCGGCACAGGGTGATGAGTTTACCATTACGGGTAAGGGAGCCGAGCCGAACACCACGTATTGGCTGTGGTTGCACTCGGAGCCGGTGCTGTTGGGGGCTGTGGTGACCGACACCAGCGGCGCATTCAATACCACGGTGAAGATTCCGGCTGACACCACACCTGGTAATCACAACATCTATCTGACGGTCGATAAAGAGGGCTATACTCCCGTCGCCGAGCTCGACCTCGAAGTGACCCCTGCTAAGAGCGGGGATACCTCTGCTCAGCCGGAGACCAAGCCTTCCGATCAGAGCGGGGACGCTCATACTCGGTCGGAGGCCACGCCTTCTGACGACGAGAAGAAGGCTTTGCCCGATACCGGTGCCGGTATCGTCGTGGTCTTGGGCGTGTTGGTTGTGTCTGCCGTGATTGGTGTCGGGTTCCATCTTGCCCGTCGTACAGTCCGTTGATGCGGAATAGGACATACGGCATTACATTGATTGAGGCGGTTCTGATTCGTGTCGGGGCCGCCTCGCGCGTAGAGTGCAAGGCACGCTTGTTTCGATAAATATAAGTCATAGTTTACATTACGACTTTTGTTTTGAATAATGTAGAATATATTTCATGTTTGAAAACGTATTGACGTATCCCCGGCCCCGACTGCTGGAATCGTTGATCGCCCACATGGGCACCGACGAGGTCAAGGTGCTGACGGGTGTCCGCCGGTGCGGCAAGTCGACGTTGCTGCGTATGTTCGCCGACCGTCTGAGGGCAAACGGCATCGCCGAATCCAATCTGTTCTTCAAACAGCTCGATGCCGCGGGGCTGCCCTTCGACTACGCCGCGCGAGACCTGTACGAGGAACTGTCTGCGGCGTATCGTGCGGCAGACAAGAACGGTACGTTCGTCATCCTGCTGGACGAGGTGCAGGAGGTGGCGGGATGGGAGAAGGTCGTCCGTCGTTTCCAGACGCAGCCGGATACCGACATCTATTTGACCGGATCGAACGCGATGCTGCTGTCCGGCGAACTGGCCACCTACATCGCCGGCCGGTATGTGGAGATACCGGTCTACCCGTTCTCATTCGAGGAATACGTATCATGCCGTGCCTTGCAGGACGAATCGTCGGATTCGCCCGACGTGCTGCTGGCCGACTACATGCGGTACGGCGGCATGCCGGCGCTGCTTGCCATGGGGCCGGCAAACGAATCGCGCGCCGCGGAGGTTCTGGACGCCATATTCAATACCATCGTCGTCAAGGACGTGGCGAGCAGGTATGGTATCCGTGATCTCGCGACGTTCGACAAGATCGCGCGGTATCTGTTCGCGACATCCGGGAACCTGTTCTCGGTGCGCAGAATCGTCAACACGTTGAAATCATCCGGCGTCGTCATCAGCCCGCAGACGCTGGACGAGCAGATCAGGATGCTGGAGCAGGCGTTCGTGATCTATGCGGCGGAACAATCCGGGCTGAGAGGCAAACAGATCCTCCGTCCCCAACGCAAGTATTATCCGGTTGACAACGGGTTCAGGAATTATGCCCTGGGCTTCGCGGGCGTCGATGCCGGATTCCAACTGGAGGGCATCGTATACATGGAACTGCTGCGTCGCGGATGGACGGTTCACGTCGGTGCGCTGCCCACGGGAGAGGTCGATTTCGTCGCGAGGCGAGGCTCGGCGATGCGGTATGTTCAGGTCACCGCGTCGATGGCCGACGAAGCCACACGCGAGCGCGAACTGGCGCCGCTGCGCGCGGTCGGTGACTCTTTCCCGAAGGTCGTCGTGACGCTCGAACCCTACGGCGTCGGTACCACACAGGACGGCATTGCCGTCATCCGGGCCGTCGACTGGTTGCTGGACGTCGATGGGGACATGGGCGATCGGTAGATATCTACCGGCTTTCGAGCCTGCATCTATACTCGAACGTATGGTTGATGGAAACAGTTGGGATGAGTCCCGTTCGGGCGGGAACGGCCGTGGTTCGCGCGGCGCGGACGGCTACGCCGGTGACGCGTCGTATACGTCCGGCGTCTCCGGTGCGTTGTCGCGTGACGTGATCTTCGACCGTGTGCCCCCGCACGATGATGACGCCGAGATGGCCGTGCTGGGCGGCATGCTGATGAGCAAGGACGCCATCGGCGAGGTCTCGCAGATGATCGACGTCACCGATTTCTATCAGCCGAAGCATCAGACCATCTATGAGGCCATCATCACGTTGTTCTCCGGCTCGCAGCCGGTGGACGTGGTGCTGGTGGCCAACGAGCTGCTCAAAGCCGGCGACCTGGAGAAGGTCGGCGGCGCGGACTACCTGCACAGTCTGGTGGCCTCGGTGCCGACCGCCGCGAACGCCACGTTCTACGCCGAGATCGTGCACCAGCGCGCGATCCTGCGCAACGTGATCGCCACCGGCACCAAGATCGCCCAGCTCGGGTATTCGGCGGAGGGCTCCCAGGCCGAGGACGTGGTGAACCTGGCCCAATCCGAGGTCTACGAGATGAGCGTGGGTCGTGTGCGGCAGGATTACGCGCCGCTCGGCGATGCCGTCAAGGACACGCTGGAGATGCTGGACAATCTCCAGCAGGGCAATGTGGAACGCGGTGTGCCCACGGGCTTCCGCGACATCGACGACGTGACGCAGGGCCTGCAGCCCGGCCAGATGATCGTGGTCGCCGGCCGCCCGGCCATGGGCAAGTCCACGCTCGGCATCGACTTCGCCCGTGCCGCCTCGCTGCACCACGGCCTGACCTCCATCGTGTTCAGCCTGGAGATGAGCAAGACGGAACTGGCGCAGCGCATCATCTCCGCCGAAACGGACATCCCGCTGGTCGCGCTGCGCCGCGCCGACGACATCACGCCGGAACGGTGGAACACGTTGAATAAGTTCTGGAACCGCATGCAGAACGCGCCGCTGTTCATCGACGACAGCCCGAACATGAGCCTGATGGAGATCCGTGCCAAATGCCGGCGGCTCAAGCAGACCAACGACCTGAAACTCGTGGTCATCGACTACCTGCAGCTGATGACCTCGGGCAAACGTGTGGAAAGCCGCCAGCAGGAGGTCTCCGAATTCTCCCGTGCGCTGAAGCTGCTCGCCAAGGAGCTTGAGGTGCCGGTTGTGGCGCTTTCCCAGCTCAACCGCGGACCCGAGATGCGCAACGACAAGAAGCCGCAGCTGTCCGACCTTCGCGAATCCGGCTCGATCGAGCAGGACGCCGATGTGGTGTTCCTCGTGCACCGCCCCGACTTCTATGACAAGGAGGACCGTCCGGGCGAGGCCGACATCATCATGGCCAAGCACCGTAACGGTCCGACCGATACCTTCCATCTGGCATTCCTCGGCGCGACCTCGAAGTTCAAGGACATGCCGCAGGATTACAACAACCAGGGGGTGTGATGATGGCATCGCGGAATACGACAGTTCAGGAGCCGGCGGACGCGCGGCGGTCGTCCGCCGTGCAGCAGCCGGCCGCCGAGAACCAGACAACCGTCACGGAACCGTCGCCTGTGGACGCGAAGACTCGCCGCCCTTGGCACGCCTTCGCCACCCCGCTGATCGGCAAGGCCGTGCGCAAGGCGGCGCGGCTCGCGCACTCCGGTGGCAGCGCCTTCCCCGGCAAGATCGCCGAAACCATCGACCCCGGTTTCCTGGCACGCACGCTCGGTCAGCTGCCGCTCGGCGTGGTGCTGGTCTCCGGCACCAACGGCAAAACCACCACCACGCGTATGGTGGCCAGCGTGTTGGAGAACCTCGGGCTGAAGGTGTTCACCAATCCGACCGGCTCGAACTTCACCCGCGGCGTGGTCTCGGCCCTGCTGGACCGGGTCACGCTCGGCGGCCGGCTGGACGCCGACATCGCCGTGCTCGAACTCGATGAGGCCTACGCCGTGCACTTCGTGCGCCAGGTCAAGCCGCGCCACTGCCTGCTGCTCAACGTCATGCGCGACCAGCTCGACCGCTTCGGCGAGATCGACAACACCGCCCGCCTGCTCAGCAGCGTGGCCGAAGTCACCACCGGCACCGTGGTGCTCAACCGCGAGGACCCGCGCATCGCCGCGCTCGCCGATGTGGCGCCCGCCACGGCCTCGGTCCGCTACTTCGGACTGGACGCCTCGTTGCGCTCGTTCTTCCCCTCCGACGACGACATGGCCACCACGGTGAGCCTGCCGGGACTCGGAACCGCCGCCGAGCACATGGAGTCCGGCCAGGCATCCGCCGCCGCATCCGACGGCTCGGACGCCGCTGACAAGGCCGGCCAATCCTGCCCTGACGGGGATTCCGACGCCGGTGGACGTACTCCCGAAGCGCTTCCCGCCGATGTCACGCTGATGGCTGTCGGCGACCATCAGGCCACGTTCCGCATCGACGGTGCCGACCTGACCACGCCGGTCCGACTCGAAGGCGTCTACAACCTGTACAACGCCGCGGCCGCACTCGCCGTGGTGCGTGCCGTGCTGGCGGATATCCGCCGCGGCACGATCGGAACGCCCGGGGAGGAGCCTACGGGCGCGCCGGATACTGACGCATCCGCCGCACGCATGGCATTGGTCGCACAGTCGGATACCGACGCCTTGCTGGCGGCACTATCCACGGTCACCCCCGCGTTCGGCCGCGGGGAATCAATCGATGTGAACGGTTCCACGGTGGAACTGCTGCTGGTCAAGAACCCGATGGGCTTCCGCCTGTCGCTGGCGTCGTTCCCGCCCGAAGGGCATGACACGATGATCTGCATCAACGACGAATACGCCGATGGCCGTGATATGAGTTGGCTGTGGGACGTGGACTTCACCAGCCTGCGCGGCACCGGCGTGGCGATGGTCTCCGGCGTGCGCGCGTGGGATATGGCGCTGCGCCTCGAATACGACCAGGTGCCGGTCGCCGAGGTTGATACGGATCTGGATAAGGCCGTCGAACGGTTCGTGACCGCCGATCCGGGCACGCCGAAGCATATCTACTGCACATACACCGCCATGCTCGCCGTGCGTGCACGGCTTGGCCGCATGACCGAAGTCGCCGATGCCGGCGTGGGACGTTAAGGAGCGACGATGAGCGAAACCAACGAGACCAATGGGGTTGCCGGCGTCATCGACGTCGTCTCCCTGTATCCCAAGGATATGAACATCTATGGCGACTCCGGCAACGTACTCACCGTCGCCAGGCGGCTCGCGCTGTACGGGTATGCGCCGCGCATCCACGAGATCAACCAGGGCGACCCGTGGCCGGAGCACGTGGACATGATCCTCGGCGGCGGCGGACAGGACACCGGGCAGAAGAAGATCATCGACGACCTGTTCGCCCGCGCCGACGACCTGCGCCGCTTCGCCGCGGATGGCGTGCCGATGCTGATGATCTGCGGCCTGTACCAGCTGTTCGGCCATTACTTCGAGACAATCGACGGCACCCGGCTCGACGGCATCGGCATCATCGGCGCCCACACCATCGGGCGCGACGTGCGCATGATCGGCAACCTCGTCGAACATTCCGCGCACTTCGGCGACATCATCGGCTACGAGAACCATTCCGGGCAGACCTTCCTCGATCCGGGCGTCGAACCGCTGGGCCGTGTGGACCATGACGGCACCGGCAACAACGGCGAGGACCGCACCGAGGGCGCTCGCGTCAACAACGTCATCGGCACCTACATGCACGGTTCGTTGCTGCCCAAGAACCCGGCCATTGCGGATTTCCTCATCCGCGCGGCCGCGGAACGGCGTTACGGCGCATTCGAACCGCGACAGAGCAAGGACCGGGCCGCCGAACTCGCGCGCATCGACGGAATCGCCGCCAAAGCCAGGGCCGTGGCCGCCGGCAGGCCGCGGTAAGCGTTCCGTCGGAAAGCGCTGTTTTCCCATCCCCTGCACGGGTATGCGGAAAAGTGTTGCATAACACACTTTTTCCGATAAGGGATGGCTTGACGCCACTGTGCTGTTTTTTCGATATCGTCCCTCGAATGTTGAACCGGCATGAAGTGCGGGGTGCGGTAGAGTGGAACCACATCCGTTCAAAGGAGGACACGATGGCTGATTTCGATTTCGGTGAAGGCCTGCGCAAGGTGTTTCTGGCGGGCGTCGGCGCCCTGGCCACCACGGTGGAGAAGGGTCAGGAAATCGTTGACGATCTGGTCAAGAAGGGCGAGCTGACCGTTGAGCAGGGCAAGGCCCTGAACACCGAGCTCAAGCGCAAGGCCGAAGAGGTCAAGGAAGAGCACGAGGCCAAGGCCGATCAGGCCGAGTAGGGCTCTTCCACCTATAACCGTCCGGTGTCGCGCAAGCGCATCGGACGGTTGCTGATGCCGCAATGAGCAACGAATCCCCATCCCCCAAGACCGGTCGGCAGCCATCGGGCGCAACAAACCGGCCTGATGCTTCAGCGTCGAATACGCCGACATCGAATATCCCCACGTCGGTTACCGCCGTACCGGACGTCTCCACGTCGGGCGCCCGCACATCGGCGTCTCCATACACGCATGGCCGCCAGTACGCTCCCGGCACCCCCGACGCGGAAGTGGCCGAACTCATCGGCCTATTCGGATCCCGCCGCAACGACGCATTCGCCGCGCGGTACCATCTGACACGGCGCAACAAACTCAAACGACTCTGGCAGATCGCCCGCATCGCCAACCAATTCGACGTCATCCACGGCCTGACCCCGGTCAAGATGCGGCTCATGCTGGAGGCGCTCGGCCCCACCTTCGTCAAGGTCGGACAGATTCTCTCGATGCGCTCCGAGATCCTGCCGCAGGCATTCTGCGACGAACTGGCGAAACTACGCGCCGACGCCGACCCGATGCCGTACCAGACAGTCTTGGAGACGCTGTCCTCGGAATACGGACGCCCCATCGGCGAGATCTTCGAGCACATCGACCCCACCCCGCTGGGCTCCGCATCGCTGGCCCAGGTGCATCGGGCCACACTGCTCACCGGCGAGGACGTGGCCGTCAAGGTGCAACGCCCCGGCGTGCGTGAGACCATGGCCCAGGACGTATCCATCATGCGTTCGATCGCCCGTCTGGCCACCCGCGTCATGCCCAGTGCGCAGGTGGTGGACCTGGGCGGTGTGGTCGAGGAGCTCTGGGATACCTTCGAATCCGAGACGGACTTCCTCGTGGAGGCCCGCAATCTGGCCGAGTTCAAACGCTTCTGCCAGCCCTACGTCTACATGGACTGCCCGAAACCCTACATGGATCTGTGCACCGAGCATGTGGTGGTGATGGACTATGTGGAGGGCATCTCCGTCTCGCACCCCGAACAGCTGATCGCCGCCGGATACGACTTGAAGGAGATCGGCACCAAGCTCGTCGACAACTACGCCACCCAGGTGCTCGACGACGGCTTCTTCCACGCCGATCCTCACCCCGGCAACATCATCATCGCCGGCGGACAGATCGTCCTGATCGACCTGGGCATGACCGGCCGGCTCAACGCCAAAACCCGTTCGGTGCTCAAGCAGATGATCTTCGCCGTGGCCAAACAGGACTCGCCGGCGCTCGCCGACGGCCTGCTGCGATTCGCCGGCACTGAGTCCGATGCGTCCGACTATCCGGCGCTGCTGGCCGATCTGGACACCATTGTGGCCGAATACGGCACCGTGGATCTGAAGGACCTGGACCTGGCCTCGTTCGTGACCGCGCTGACCCAGCTGGCGCAGCGGCACGGCATCGAGGTACCGAGCACGGTGACCACGGTGGCCCGCGCGCTGGTCACGTTGGAGGGGCTGCTGGACGAGTTCATCCCCGACGTGAACATGATCGAGATCATCTCGGAGCACATCGCCACGTCGAAGCCCTTGGACCGCGCCGCCGCGGATGAGGTCAAGTCGTTGGGCGTCGAGGCACATGCGGCGCTGCACGGCCTGCTCGGCGCGCTCTCCGAGACCAAGGTGGCGGCGCGCATGCTCACGCGCGGCCAGTTGCGGGTGAACATGGAGCTGGCCGGCGCCGAGGAGCCGATGCGTATGCTCTCCGAGATGGTCAACCGCCTGACGATGGCGCTGATCGTGGTCGGTCTGTATGTGGGCTCGTCGATCGTGTATTTCGCCGGTGTGCCGCCGATCGTGTTCGGCATCCCCGTGGTCGGGTTCATGGGCTACGTGGTGGCGTTCGTGCTGTCCGTGTGGATCGTCTTCGACATCTACTTCAAGGGCCGTCGCTCCAGGAAACGGTAGCGGACCGGATTCGGGGAAATATCATGGATACCAAGACGTTGCGGTTTTTTGACGGCTTGCGAACATGGGAGCATTGCGGAAGCCGCAACGGCTTCCGGTGTTTCGCAGTCGAAGCTTTCTCGTCAGGTGCAGGCGTTGGAAGGGGAGCTTGGCGTTGCGTTGTTTGTGCGTGGCAATCGTGGACGTCAACTGTCGTTGACGCGTGACGGACAGCGGTTCCGCCGTCGTGCGCAGGAGATCGTCATGATGGCAGAGCGGGCGGAACGCGAACTGTTGTCCTCCGCGGATGATGTTGCGGGCGATGTGTATATCGGTGCTGCGGAATGCGAAGCGATGAGTGACGTATGCCGTGTGATGGCGACTGTCCGTGAGCGATGCCCGCGCACGATGTTCCATGTTCGATCAGGCAACGGTCCTGATGCGATGGAGTGGTTGCGGCAGGGAGTGGTGGATTTCGCCGTGTTGATTGAACCGGTCGATCTGACGGGGTTTAACCATCTGCAGTTGCCGGTTCGGGACCGTCAATCCGTGATGGTACGCCGGGACCATCCATTGGCCGCCCTGGAGAGTGTGAAACCGGAAGACCTTGCCGGTTTCCCGATTATTGTGCCGAGCGGCTCGCTTGTGCGCAACGAATTCTCTGGTTGGTTGGGCGGGCGGATGGAGCGATTGAATGTGGTGGGCACCTCCAACCTCATTCAGAATGCCGTGATGATGGTGAAGGCCGGTTATGGGTGCTTTATCGGCCTGGAGGATTCACTGCTTGACGTGGGCGGCGAGATATGTTTCCGTCCGTTGAGTCCCCGTATCGATGTGCGTGCCAGCCTGGCATGGATGGAAGACCGGCCGTTGTCGCTTGCCTCGGAAACATTCCTTGCGGCCATGAGACGGAGCGTGGACCTGGCGTAGCGGTGTGTACGCAACCGTATGCAGGTGACATCGATAGCGTATGCGTTTTTTGCATGCAATCGCATGTTGTGAGTCAGTAAATGCAGGTTACCGAATTCGCGATCAAGTGCACGATTCGCCTGTTGTAATGAAACTGTCATCAACAACGGGCAACGGATACCTGTTCCAGGCCAAGCAAGGTAGCGGACGCCGATTCCGAGCCCGTCATATGTACGGAACAGGGATGGAAGAAAAGGACAAGCAATGTTAGGCATCAATATCGATGATGTTCTCGCCGTGATCCAGTCCATCCGACCGCAGCTCATTGCGGTTGTTGTGGCACTGGTACTGGCGATTGCGGTCACCGTTGCGGTGAACCGAAAGACCGTCGTTTCTCAAAGCACGCGCAAGCTCGCGCACTCCACCGTATGGGTGGCCGCCGCATCCCGGTCAGGCCGGTTTCACCGCACTCGGCGAGATCCTGAATGGCGAGGTCAATCCCTCCGGCAAGACCTCCGACACGTTCCTCAACGATCTGACTCAGACCCCGACGTGGAACAACTTCGGTCCGAACCAGTACGACAACGTCTCCGAGTTTGAGATCGAATCCGCCCGCGGCCTGCGTTCGCCGAAGTTCGTGAACTACGTGGAGGGCATCTACGTGGGCTACCGGTATTACGAGACCGCGGACGACGAGGGTGTGCTCGACTACGATGCGACGGTGCAGTATCCGTTCGGCTACGGCCTGAGCTACACCAGCTTCGAGCAGGAGATGGGCGAGGTCTCGTACGATCCGTCCTCCGGCACCGTCTCCTTCGACGTGACGGTGACGAACGCCGGCGACGTTGCGGGCAAGGACGTGGTCGAGGTCTACGTCAACCCGCCGTACGTCAACGGCGGCATCGAGAAGGCGTCGGTGAACCTGGTGGCGTTCGACAAGACCGGGCTGCTGGAACCCGGCGAATCCGAGACGGTCTCGATCGAGTTCGATGACGACGACATGGCCTCCTACGACTACGAGGACGCGCGGGCCTACGTGCTCGAACAGGGCGACTACGTCATCTCGATCAACGCCGACTCGCACACCGTGATCGACGAGCAGACGGTGACCGTGTCCGAGACCATCACCTACGATACCGAGGACAACACCCACGACGGCGACGCCATCCCCGCCACCAACGTGTTCGACGCGGCCAACGGCGGACTGGAATACCTGAGCCGTGCCGACCATTTCGCCAACACCGACGTCGCGCTCGCCGCTCCGACGAACTATTCGATGTCGGATGAGGACAAGGCGACGTACTACAACCTCGGCAACTACGATCCGACCGAATTCGACGATCCCGACGACGAGATGCCGACCACCGGCGCCGACAACGGCATCCGTCTGGCCGATCTGCGCGGCGTGGACTACGACGACCCGCAGTGGGACGACCTGCTCGACCAGCTGACCGTCGATGAGATGGACAACCTGATCGCCAACGCCGGCTACCAGAACGCGGCCGTCGATTCGATCGGCAAGGTGCGTCTGTCCGACGTGGACGGACCTGCCGCCCTGAAGGATAACTTCACTGGTGTCAGCTCCATCGGTCTGCCCTGCAACGTGGCCGTCGCCTGCTCGTGGAACAAGGATCTGGCCCGCGAATTCGGCCAGATGATCGGGCAGATGGCGCACGAGATCCACGTCTCCGGGTGGTACGCCCCGTCCGTGAACCTCCATCGCTCCCCGTTCGCGGGCCGCAACTTCGAGTACTTCTCGGAGGATCCGCTCCTGACCGGCGAACTGGCCGCCGAGCAGATGCTCGGGGCCGACGAATTCGGCGTCTACTCGTTCACCAAGCACTTCGCGCTGAACGAGCAGGAGAACGAGCGCAACGGCCAGCTGTGCACCTGGTCGAACGAGCAGGCGATCCGCGAGATCTACCTGAAGCCCTTCGAAATCATCGTCAAGGCCGATGGCGACGTCCAGGCCATGATGGGGTCCTACAACTACATCGGCAACACCTACGCCAGCGCCCATGAGGGGCTGAACGAGACAGTTCTGCGCGGGGAATGGGGCTTCCGTGGCTTCCTGGAGACCGACTACTTCTCCGGGCCGAACTACAGCTACCAGACCGCCGATCAGGTGATCCGCGCCGGAACCGACGCCATGCTTTCCACTACGGACACCACCAACCACGTCGAGGACCGTTCGGCCACCTCGGTCATCGAGATGCGCCGCGCCGCGCACAACATCCTGTACACCGCGGTGAACAGCTGGGTGTACGAGAACGGCGAGCCGGAGCAGTCGATGCCGGTCTGGCAGGTCGCCATGATCGCTGTCGATGTGGTGCTCGGCCTGCTGTTGGTGGGCCTGGAGGTCGTGGCCGTCCGGCGGTACATGAGCCGGCGTGCGGCGGCTGCGGCCGAGGCCGGCGTCCGAACACAAGCCTGAGAGCTCCCTCCTCCGAGTTCTCGCTCACGGCCGGACCGCCAATCCGGCCCCATTCGGCGGGGTCCTCCGGGCCCCGCCGGGCTCTTTTCCGGCATATACGAAAGGAATGACCATGAGTGACATGCAATATGCGCCGCTGGCGTCGGGCCGATCGGACGCCCCGGGGAGAAGGCGCTGGCGGGCACCTATACGCCCGCGCGATCCGAGTCCACGTCCGAGGCCTGATATCGAGGACATCGCAGGCGGGGCGGCCGGCGATGGGGGTGACAGTGATCACCGGCGGCGGGCTATGATTCGAGCTCGTGCGCCAGTGCCTGCCGCACGAACGCGCTGACTCCAAGGTGCTGGCTGCGCGCCTGCTGTTCGACCAGCCGCCAGAGGCTGTCAGGCATCCGGACAGTACGGGGTTTCATCGGCTCGGTGCATGTTTCCCAAGGCCGTCCGGTTACGGGTGTCACGGTACTGTGAGCGAAGCCTTGCTCGGCATCCTCCGCCCACCGTTCCACCATCGCATCGGTGATGACGGTTCCGTTATCAGTGGTATAGCGCGTCATATTCGTCCCCTCCTGATTTGATCGCGAAATGTTTTGGTTGCGTAGTTGGCATGAAATACCAGAATGGTGGCGGCGTCGAGCCGGACAAACACAAGTTCGATTTGTCGGCCGTCGGCATCGAAGCCGATGGATGCCCAGCGCGGAGGATCGCTGTCTCGATCTTGGCTGCGGATTGCCGCGCTGGAACCCCCGGTTTCATAAGCGACGCGAATCTGATCGTCGGTAATGCCATGCTTGTGCGCATGGGGATGGATCAGGATTCGCATACGAAAAGTATAACCTGACGTATTACGGTTAGTATGCCAACGATGATGCCATAGCATGTGTCCCCCTTTTCTTCGTATGGCTTCACGGTAGGGAAGAGACGAGTACGCTGTCCAGCTCGCTGGGGCAATGTGGTCGAACGATTGCGGCTGTCGGGCTGCTGGTGGATATCTTCATCCACATACCCACCGGCAGCCGAAGGGTGATTGCCTGATGTCGAGCCTTTGGTGCCCCTTCGCGCGTAGATCGGCGATTGTCGGTTGTATCCAGAAGCGGCGTTGCTTCCGCGATTCGGGCGCGAAACGGTGTGAGCCGGCCGCACCGCTCCGTAAACGTGGTACTGCCCCCCGCATTCCCCGATGATCCGCGCTACCATGGCGGCATGAAGCTGATTAAGGCATGGACTGGCGACTTGGATAGGGCGTACGAGCTGTTCGGCAAATTCCAGGCGGACGAGCATGGGTTCATCAGCGATGCGTATGGCCTGAGTCGCGACGAATTCGCCGAATACATGCGCAAGGTCGAGGATATGCACGCCGGCCGCAATCTCCCGGAGGGGTATGTGCCCGCCACCAAGTACATCCTGGTGAACGACAGCGGGGACTATGTGGGCATCTTCAACCTGCGGCACTGTCTCAACGATCGTCTGCGCGAAGGCGCGGGGCATATCGGCTACGGCATCGCGCCCGAGTATCGCGGGTGCGGCTACGCCACCGCCGGACTGCGCATGATCCTCGCGATAGCACTGGCCGAGTACGGCATCAGGGAGGCGTACCTGTCCGTGAACAAGGACAATCCCGCATCGCTCGCCGTGCAGCGGCATCTCGGTGCGCGCATCGACCATGACAACGACACCGAATACTTCACCCGCATCCGGATCGCGGAGCCCGATGCCATGCCGGAACCCTGCCGCGACCCCGGCAAAGACGGGGTGTGCGGCTAGTCTCGGTAGCAGTGGACCATCCGACCCGAGGAAGGAGCATCATGGCGGAACGTGGGATGTTCGGTAAGGTGCTGTTGGCCGGCGCGGCTGCGGCGGGTGCCGCGGCGTGGGCGATCGCCCCGCGCAGTTTCTCCGACAAGCGCGACAACTACGTGCCGTCGATTCCGGACGTCTGGTACGCGCATCGCGGCCTGCACGACGCCGGTTCCGGCCTGACCGCGCAGTATGCGGCTGAAAGCGGGGAGTACGTGGCCTTGGCGCGCCGGATGGCGATGAAGGCCGGTTACGGTACGCCCGAATGCGTCGGCCCGATCGCCCCGGAGAACTCCCTGGCCGCGTTCGCCGCCGCCTGTGAGGCCGGGTACGGCATCGAGCTCGACATCCAGCTGACGATGGACGGTCAGGTGGTGGTGGCCCACGATGAGACGCTGATGCGTGTGGCGGGCGATCCGCGCCGCATCTGCGATCTGACCTATGACGAGCTGACCCGGATCCCGCTGTATCCCACGCCGTCGCGCCCCGGCTGCGAGCTGGCCGAGCCGGTGCCGAACGCGGTGGAGGCCCCCGGCCTGGTGGTGACCCCGGCCAAGCCGCCGCTGGGGTATTACCAGCATGTGCCGCTGTTCTCGGACGTGCTCAAGGTGGTGGCGGGCCGCGTGCCGCTGATTGTGGAATACAAGATCGATGGCAGCGATTGGACGCCGCGTTGCGAGGAGCTGATGGAGAAGGGCGACGCACTGTTGCAGGCGTATGCGGGTCCGTATGTGGTGGAGTCGTTCCATCCGATGGCGATGCGTTGGTACAGGGAGCATCGTCCGGAGGTGTGCCGCGGCCAGTTGATCGAGCCGCTGCCGTTGGGGCAGACCGACGTGACCTATTGGGCCGCGGGTCGGCTGCTGTTCAACTGGCTGTCCCGTCCGGATTTCGTGGCGTGCGATTGGCGCAGCGGTGGTTCCCCGCAGGTACGCCTGAACCGTGCGTTGGGCGCGGTGCCGGTCTCCTGGACCGTGCGCAGCCGCGACGAGGTGGCCGAATGCGACGCTTGGTTCGATCACCACATCTTCGAGTCGTTCGTCCCCGACGAGCACTGAGCTGTTTTTGTTGCGACCCTGCGACATCGTGACCCTGCGATATCTCATGAAAATGGCGGGATTACGCCGATTCTGGCGGTTGTGTCACAGTCGCGATACCGCAAGGTCACACATGGCCCGGGTGCATCGGGCGTGACCCAGCAAAAATCCCGGTCCACTAGGTATTCAGTGGGCCGGGATCTTCCGTGGCAAATGGATAGGCTCAGTCGATGACGCCGTAGAGGCGGTCGCCGGCATCGCCCAGACCGGGGACGATGTAGGCCTTCTCGTTGAGGCCCTCGTCCACCGCGCACACCACCACCTTGAAGTCGATGGACGGGTCGATGTGCTCCTTGACGAACTCGATGCCCTCCGGGGCGGCGATGATACACAGCGCGGTCACATCCTTGGCGCCGCGCTCGGCCAGATAGTGCGTGGCCGCGACCAACGTGCCGCCGGTGGCGAGCATCGGGTCGATCAGGAAGCACTGGCGGCCGGTCAGATCATCCGGCAGACGGTTCGCGTAGGTGATCTGCTGCGTGGGATGCTCCTCGTCACGCTTCATGCCGAGGAACCCGACCTCGGCGGTCGGCAGCATGCGGGTCATGCCGTCGAGCATGCCCAGGCCGGCGCGCAGCACCGGCACGATGATCGGACGCGGATGGTCGGACAGCTTCCTGCCGACCATCGGGCAGATCGGCGTTTCGATCGGGCAGTCCACAACATCGATGTTGCGGGTGGCCTCGTAGGTCTCAAGCATGACCAGCTCGGAGACGAGTTCGCGGAACGTGGCGGACGAGGTGTTCTTGTCACGCAGGACGGTGAGCTTGTGTTCCACCAACGGGTGGTCCAAAACATGAATTTCCATACTTACTAGGGTAAGCCCTCGCCGCGTGTTCGGCCATCCCGTGCGAGCCGCGTGCCGCCCGCGGAACACCCGTATGAGGCGTATGGCGGATGCCCGGCGCGACGACCGAATCGGACAAGGTTCCGATTCTTCCGGGTGGCGTCCGTTCTGTAGGCCGGCGGGCACTCGCCCGACAAGCGGAGACGATCTGCGGAATCCGGAGTTTCGTGCATAGAATGGCGGTATGAGCGGCACCATCCCTACCATGGAACAGATCGACGAACTCCACCGCAAGATCGCCCCCTCGCAGGCGGCCTACGACCTGATCCACACGCACTGCGTCATCGTCGCCGACATCGCCCGCCGACTGGCCCGCCGTCGCAACGCCCTGTTCATGCGCCGCTGCACCCTGCCCGCCGATGCGCCGGAACGGACCGGGTGCTACCCGGGGCTGCCGGAGCGCGCTTCGGCAGCCCCGCATGTGGTTGTGTCCGAATCCACCGTCACGGCTCCTACGGACGGGGTGGCCGGCGGCACCGTACCGCCGCGCCTCATCGACGAGCGCCTGGTGGTGATCGGAGGCCTGCTGCACGACATCGGTACCTACTACGTATTGAAGAAGAAGCATAACGGCAGCAACGGCGAACCGTTGGAGTTCAGCAAGAAACGCTACATCCTGCACGGTCTGCTCGGTTACGAGTACCTGCTTGAGGAGGGCGTAGACGAGTCAATCGCGCAATTCGCGCGCAACCACACCGGCGTGGGGCTCACGCGCGAAAGCGTCATCGCCCAAGGGCTACCGCTGCCGCCCGACGACTATGTACCGCTCAATCTGGAACAGGAGTCGGTGATGGTGGCGGACAAGTACCACAGCAAATCCGTGCCGCCGAAGTTCGTGTCCGCCGACGCCTACACGGCCCGCGCCGCCCGTTTCGGCGAGGACAACAAGCGGCGCTGGCTCGACCTGGTCCGTGAATACGGCGTGCCCGACGTGCCGGCGCTCGCCGAGCACTGGCACATGCGCATGATCTGATTGGCGGCTTCCGACGGCGCGGCCTGCCGTCAGAGCGTGACGGTCTGATCCGCCGATTCCGCAACGGCGACGTCCTGCGTCACGACCACCACGCAGCGCTTCGGATTGCCGTGCGCGGTGCCGCACAGCAGTTCCATGATGGCGTCGCGTTCGCTGTCCTCCAGTCCGTCCAACGGTTCGTCAAGCACCACGATCTCCGCCTCGCAGCACACCGCGCGTGCGATGGCAACACGACGACGATCGACCTCGTTCAGGGAATCGACGCGGTTGTCCAACAGCGTTTCGTCCAGTCCGGACGCCAGCAGCAGTTCGCGGGCCAGCACGGGCTTGGGCTTGAGGAAGTTGCGGTTGGAGGCGTCCATGGCGTACACGAGGTTCCGCACCGGAGAGAGGTCGCCGCGCACCGCGAACCGCTGCGGCACCAGGCCGATGCGGTGTCCGCGCAGTTCGAGCGGTTCGATGCTGAGGTACTCCGCGCTGCGGTTCATCAGGTGGCCGGATTCCGGCATCAGCAATCCCGACAGGAGGCCGACCATCGCCGTGCGCGCCATATCGTCGCCGTCGGGCACGAGGATGGCGGAGACCGTGCCCGCCTCGAACGCGCAGGTCAGGTGTTCGACGGGGGTGCGGCCGGTTTTGCGGTCGCGGTAGGTCACGTCGTGCAGCGACAGTGTGGGGTAGGCGCGCAGCAGGTTGAGATCCTCGTCGCCGACCTTGACCTCACGGTCGATGTGGGTGGAGACGGCCGTGGCGGACGAGGCGGAACGCGGGGTCTCGATGTAATCGGGGGACGACTCGTCGTCGGTCGATTCCCTCGGCGTGGCCAGACTGAGCATGGCGTTGACGTGGTCGGCGTTCGCGGCCACGACGTCCGCGCCGCCGTCCGCCGGTGCCGGTGCGGACGTCGTGGTGACACCGGTCGTCTCGTTGTCGACGTCGTCGGTGTCGTCGTCGACAACGAGACTGTTGTCGACGTTACCGTCGTGCTCGCCGTCGTCGGTACCGATGACATCCGTGGCGACATCCGCGATGTCGTCGTCGGTGTCGTCATCGTCGAAATCCACGTCGAACGGCAACTCGTCCACATCGGACAGCAGCGCATCGTCCACCGCCGCGTTCACGTCCGCCGTCTCGGTCGCGGTGTCCGCCGCAGCGGTCGTATCCATCGACGTGGTCTCGTCCATATCCTTCAGTTCCTTGTCGGTCATGCCGTCACCTCCGAACGGGAATCAAACAGCGAGATGCGCTTGAACGCGGCGACGCGCAGCATCGCCACCAACGCCAGCGCCAGGCAGCAGCCGAGCCCTGCGCCGACCACCGTCCAGACCACGTCGGCCGTCATCGCGGTCGCATGGCCGTCGGCCAACGCGGCTCCCAACGGTCCGGCGGCGAATCCGCCGGCCAGCGCGCCGATCGCGAACGCCGGCAGCGTCACCATCCAGACCTCCAGCATGAACTGCCAGCCGAGACGCGCCTTGGAGACGCCCACGGTCAGCGCGTACCCGATCTCCTCGCGTCGTCGGAGGCCGTCGGAGACCACCAACGCCACCAGCAGCAGGCCGCCCGCAACCCACAGCGCGATCATCGTGATCCGCATCGTGTCGTTCAGCGCACCCAGCGGGGCGATCGACTTGCGGTACGCCTCCAACGACGGCGACGAGATCTCATACCCGTCCTTGAGCTCGGCGTCGGCATCCTTGGCGGCCTTGACGAACGACTGGTAGTCGTCGGGGCTGGACAGCATGAACATGATGTTGAGATCCGGCTTGGCCCATCCCGTCTCCTCGCCGGAATCGAGGTTGTTGCTGACAATGAACGTGTACGCGCTCACATAGATGGCGTTCTGCCGGTTGTCCTTGCTCAGCTCGGCGTCATCGCCACGGCCGGACGGCGCGTCATCGTCCACGTACTCGTAGATGCCGCGGACCGTCATCTCCATCGTGGTATCGGCCTCGGTGGGATGACCCACGGTGAACGTGTCGCCCACCTTCAAACCGTTCGCATCGGCCACTTCGCGCGAAATCAGCGCACCCTTCGGCGCCCGGCCGGCATAGCTCAGATGCTTGCCCTCCACCACGCGGTAGCGGCCCAGATCATTGGCGCGCGCCGCATCCAGCGTGTAGAAGCCGCGTAGCGTGAATTCGCCGCCGGTATCGTCGGCGTTCTCGTCGTCCGTCGTGCCGACCGGCTTGATCGATTCGCTCTGCCGGACCGGCACTGATTCGGTGACCGTGTAGCTGAACTGCAGACCGGCGGACTGCGCCGCATTGGCGAATGAGGTGTAATCGTTCCAAGACATCAGATGGTCGTCCGGCCAGGTCGGATCCGCGCCGTCTCGTTCCGCGAACCCTTTGTCGGACAGGGTGATGGTGGCGTTTGCCTGTTGGGCGTCATAGGTGGTGCCGTTCGCGGTCTCGTTCTCCGCGGCCACCGCCAAGCCGAACATCGAACCGAACGTAACGAGCAGGGCGATCAGCAGGGTCAGCAGCGAGCGCCATTTCCGGCGCATCACGGCGGCCCACGCGTTCTTGAGAACGAACATGCGGCACTTCTCCAGTTCTCTCATGGTCGGCGACGCGATGGTCATCGCCGCGGGTCAACAGTGGACGGGCAGCCGTCTGCGGCGAGGTGTGTGCGACGGGTCGCCCGTAGCCACCACTATGGTCAGGCTACGTGTATGTTATCTTGTGCAATTCTGTTATACCGCTTGGGGAAGTCTGAGAGCGCGCTGGAAGCCGCGGCGGAGAGAGGCATCGGAATGGTGCCGATTGGGCGGGCCGAGTTCCGTGTGCGGCGATACGATGGCTGGGTGCATGAAGAACGACGGATGACGGGAGTCGAAGCCGTGGCGGATATGTCGGCGAATAAGGCGGAGAACGGCGGTGGCGAGGCGTGCAGCGGCGAAGCATCGGCAGATATCATGCAAACCGTTGTGCGGACGGTTGCCGTGCAAACAGCCGTGGTGCCGGCGATTACGGTGCGGACCGTGGCGAAACGGATGATGCCCGGTCGGTTGCTGCTGCCGATCTGCTCCGTGCTGGGCGTGCTGGCCGCGTTCGCGGTGGTGCTGTTGTGGTTCCCGCGCGGGGAGGCGGTGTGGGACTATCCGCTGCATCAGATCGATGCCCCGGCGCATTACTATTTCATCCGTAAGATTTTGGACGAGGGGGTCGGTGCGGCCACCCACCTTTGGCCGAATGACGCGTATTACCCGCCCCTGTTCCACCTGCTGGCGGCGGGTCTGGTGAAGGCCGGTGAGCTGCTGGGGCTGAACGTGAGCGTCTATGCGGCGTTCAACGTGGTGTGGCTGGTGGGTGCCGGTCTGATCTGGCCGGCGGGCATGCAGATGTTCATCGGATATTGGACGCGGCGGGTGGACGGCCGTACGCCGTGGCGTCCGTTCTCCAGTGCGATGGCGGTGCTGGTGCCGCTGCTGGCGGTGGTCTCTCCCTGCCATCCGTATCAGATGCTGCAATCCGGGCCATTGCTCGCCTACGGGCTGGCGACCTCGCTGCTGCCGTTCTGGATGGTCGCAACGTTGCGGCTGTTCGATGCGATTGCCGCGCGGCAGGGTATCGCGCGATGGATGGCCGTCGCGGTGCTGACCGGCGGGTTGTGCCTGTTCGCGCATCCGCGCATCGCGTTCACCTGGCTGCTGTTCATGGGGCCGTTCGTGCTGCTGCGTCTGCCGTGGAAGCTGATCCTGGCCATGGTCGGCGCCGTGGCGGTGTGCGCGGTGGCGTTCCTGCTGTACATGATGTCCTCGTACCGGTCCGACCGGTATTTCGACCCGTCAAGCTGGTTCCACACCTTCGTGCCGAACCGCACTGTGCCGGAGGCGCTGCGCGTGTATGTGACCGAGAACCTGACGGGCGTTGCCGGGGCGGTGATGGCCGTGGGCGTGGCGGTGGCCGTGCTGGTGGTTGTACTGGTGATGGTACGGCCGCGATGGTTCGCGGTCGTGTCGGCATCGACGATGCCTGGCGGTTGCGATGATGGTCTCGGAAACGGTCGCGATGGTGGAACCGGCGACGGTCGCGATGCCTGCCCCGGTGGCGGGTCCGGCGACGGCGTGGGTGCCGCATCATCCGGTTGCCGGTCTGCCGTGCGCTTCTCGGAACGGCCGTTCACCGCTCGCGAGGTGCGCAAGGACGCGATATCGCTGCTGCTGGCGTTCCTGCTGAACGGATTGGTCTACGTGTGCTCGACCGCGTTGACCGGATGGTTCCCGAACATCGTGGCCGCCGCCTGGTACCGGGCGGAGACGCGGCCGTTGACGATGATCCCGCTCGGCGTGGTGCCGCTGATCTGTTTCGCCGTGTGCATGCTGGCGTGCGTTCGGGGCGGCGCCGGCGGACGCGGTAACGCTGGTGCCGGCATCGGTGTCGCCAACGTCGGTGCCGGTATTGGGACCGGCATGTCTGCGGGAGCGGAGGACGTGCTCGCAATCGCCGACGAGCGGACGGGCCGCAACCGCCCGAGATCCGGTCGGACGTATTCGACGCTGCCTACGGTCATCGCTGTGGCGCTGGTGACGGCGTTGACGACGACCTGCCTGTTCGCGGACACCACGCGTGCGGCGATGAGCGATTCGATCCGAGCCAATTACGAGTTGAGCGACGATCAGCCCACCGAACAGCTCACCGGCACGAAGTACGAGATCCTGAAGGACGTGGCGGAAACCGTGGGGGACGAGGCCACCGTGATCTCCGACCCGTTGAACGGTTCGATGTACGGCATGGCCGCGTTCGGCACGCAGATGCTGTTCCCGATCTACAATCCGATGGCCGAAAAGAACGGGGCCATATTCGGACAGGTGGAGCGCACCTTCGACTCCGGTGACGGCGACGTCCTGCTGGACACGGTCTGCCCGATCAATCCGGAGGAACCCGAGTATTTCCTGACGATGGGGCCGCAGGCGGAGAGTCTGCAGATGTTCACCTTCAAGGAGCAATACGATCCGTTCCATCGTCAGGATCTGATCGACCGGTATGTGGCGGACGGCACGCTCGTCAAGGTGCGCGACTATTCCGATGCCGGCGACTATGCCGACGGATGGGCGCTGTACCGCTTCGGATGCGGGGCTGCGGGCGGCCGATAATCGGCCGGCAGTCCCTGACGCCCCCTGCGCATGGTGGATAAGTATAACTTCATCCACATATCCACAGATTTCCGAAGGCCTGTGGCACCGCGGATCGCGGTGTGCCAGAGTGTCCTGTACGCGCCAATCGGCCGGACCGTCCGGCAGTCGCATATGGCGCGGCAAAGGGGACATCATGGCTATCTTGGCAATGGACACCGTCGGATTCCTGCAGTCGGTCAACCGTTTGGAACGGCGTTTCGGTGAGCTGACCTCGACCGAGGCGATGCGCGAGGCCTGCGAACATCCTGAACGACGGGATCCGTTGGACCACCGGTTGTTTGTCCTGGCCGATGACGTATACGGTTGCGGCGGCTGGACCACCACCATCTGCGCGGCCGCATCGTCTCTGATGGGCGATCTGATTACGGAATGTCGGCGGTTCATGAAGGGAACGGCGTCCGTGGTGCGCAAATACGGCATGACGGTATGGTTGTACGACTTGGTCAACGACGCTTCCAAGGCGTTGTTCGTAGGGGAGCCCTCGGACCGCACGCCGTTGCTCATCCACCCGGTGCCCGCGCGGGAATTGGCGAAACGCTGCGCGCGGAACGGCAGACGACGGTACGGCAACAAGCGCGAACAGAAGCGGGCCATGCGTGACCATTGCGCGCAGATGTACCGGCTCGCCGCATACAGCATGCTGCGATGGGGCGAGCATGAGCCGCGGAGCCTGGATATCGCCGGCATGATGATTACGCAGCCGTGGCTGGGCATGTGCATGCTGCGCGAGGACGACAAGGTGCTCGGCATGGGTGCGTTGCCCGATATGCGCTACCGGCGCGTGGTGGATTACCTCAAGGAGCTGCGTGCGGCGGCGGATCTGGACTATGCGCGGGCGCTCGCCGCCGGAGAGGTGACGGCGTTGGACGGGGAACGTGTGCCCGGGTTCGCCGAGGTCGATACGCGATATGTGTATGACGCCGAACGGCTGATCGAGGCCCTTGAATCGCTGTGGAATGAGCGGAGTGACTGCGCGGCGCATGAGATCCTCATGGACGTTGAGCGGACCGGAGACAAGCCGGATCTGCCGTTGTGGCGTAATCCCGCGTATCTGCAGGACGTGGCGAATTCGCTGATGGGTCCCTCGTATGCCGGCATGCTGTGGCTGGGACTCGAGGACCATGATCGGGAGTTGTTCGATAGAGGTGTGGAACAGCTGCGTGAATTCGTGGGGTTCGTCAAGGACATCGGGTTCCTGGTGCTGCCGGTATGCGTGCTCAGCACCTGTGCGGATGATCAGGTGCGGCGCGCGATGGAGGCTGCGGTTGCCTCGGGCAAGGTGAAAGCCGCCGACCTGCCGAAATACACGGGGCTCAGCCAGTCGGAGTGCGATGCGATGCTGGATGCGGAGCGACGTGACGCCGATTGTGCCGATGAATCCTGTCTCGATGGGGTGTGCGATGGGTCGTGCGGCGTCACGCCGTGCTGTGATGCACCCGGCGACGAAGAGGGTTCGATGACGAGTGTGGGTGCCGGCATGGCTGTCGTGGCGATGGCGCGCATGCCCAACGAGGACTTGGCGCGCAAGGCCGCGCTCGCACTGATCCTCTGCGAGCCGAAGCAGTACGGCGACACCGTGCTGCAGCTGTTGGAGGATGAGAAGCCGGGTGAGTCTGACGATGGCGGCGAGACCGGTGATAGCGAAGCCCGCAACCGTGCTGAGGTTAAGACCGACACGCTTGTTGCGTGACCGAACGTGGTTGTATTCCCGTGTGCGATGCGTGCGTTTTGTGACTGAGCGGGACACGCGCCGGACGCATCTGTCGCACACTCTGTGATGTGTTGCGGATCCGCAACACATCACAGAGCGCACTGCAATGATCACGTATGATCGTTAATATAGTTCGGACGACAAGTCGGAAACAGCTTGAAGTTATGCCCCTGTACGTCATCGGTCGGATGAATATGCATCAAGTTGTGGTTGAATCAAGGTGGGATGTACGGTGGTCGGCGTTTGGGGTGCGGGCCGAGCTCTTGTGCTCCGTGGTGATACATCGGCATGTGGTATCATTACCAGCCAATTAAGAACGCCTCGGGGCATTGCGATGCTGTGCGTCCGCCACTCGACGCATGATGCTGACCCAGATATCTCAATCTTGGAAAATCCAATCCTGGCGGCACGGTTCAGATGCCGAGACCGGAAAGCCTCTTGTCTTTCCGCCGCTTGATCGTCTTGAGGATATTTTCTCTGAGTTTGGTAATTTTCTCTGAGTTTGGTAATTTTCTCTGAATTTGGTAGTTATCTCTGAATTCAGAGAAAGAATGCATAATTCAGAGAATAATTCAGAGATTCAAAGTGGGTGATGGCGAATGGCTCATGAATACGGCAAAGAGACCTTAACTAAAGAGTTTAAAAGTGATGTCAAGGAGGCCCAGGGTCTACCTGATTCGGATCTGGTGGAAGCCGTTGTTGCCCTAGCCAATACTGACGGTGGGTGCGTGTATCTGGGCGTCGAGGATGATGGCACGCCGACTGGTGTGCGGCGGAAGCACCAGGATCCTATTGGGATGTCCGCGATGATAGCCGATAAGACCGTTCCTCCGATATCGGTTCGTGCGCAGTTGATTGGCGAGGATATACCCGTGATTCAAGTTGATGTGCCTAAATCGCAGAGCGTTGTGGCGACGAAGTCCGGGAAGATCCTTCGTCGCATGATGAAAGTGGACGGTACTCCTGAAAGTGTGCCCATGTATCCATATGAGATCGCTACGCGTCTGTCGGATTTGGGCAAACTTGATTATTCTGCGCAACCGGTGCCGGGTTCCAGCCGAGAGGACTTTGATCCATTGGAGCGCGATCGCCTGCGTAGGATTATCGCGTCATACCAGTCCAGCGATCGTAATCTTCTGGAACTTGAGGATGAGGATCTAGAGAAGTCCTTGCGGCTTACCGTATCTGTGAATGGTGGTATGACGCCGACTTTGACCGGTTTGCTGCTTATCGGCAGCGAGGAGTCGCTGCGGCGCCTTGTCCCAACGAATGAAGCAGTTTTCCAAGTGCTTGTAGGCACCGATATCCGGGTGAACCAGACATATCGTGGACCGCTGCTCAAAACCGTGGAACAAATAGCGGAAGCGTTTAAACCATGGAATCCGGGGACGGAACTGAATGTAGGACTGTTTTCTTCGATGGTGCCTGAATTCGATGAGAGGGCGTTCAGGGAAGCCTTGGTCAATGCGTTTGGACACAGGGACTACTCCGTTCTTGGCCGCGTGCGTGTGCTGGTGGATGACGCCGGGCTGATCATCGCTAATCCAGGTGGGTTCGTGGAAGGCATCAGCATTCATAATCTGCTTACTGCCGAGCCTCATGGGCGGAATCCATGTCTCATGGACGCGCTGAAAAGGACCGGGCTTGCTGAGCGGGCCGGCCGTGGCATCGATCGTATTTTCGAGGGTGCTCTGAACTATGGGCGCCCCTTGCCTGATTATTCGAGATCGAACGAGCGCGGGGTGTCCGTGCTTTTGCCGAGGAGCGCGCCTGATACAGCATTCGTGGAGCTCTTGGCTGAGGAGCGTGAGCGTAGCGGCAGATCCTTGCCGCTCGACGGGCTGCTCATCTTGGACAAGCTTAAGGGGGAAAGGCGTTGCAGCTTTGAAGTTCTGTCGAAATCTTTGGACATGAGCGATCAACGTCTGCGTACCGTATTGGGGCAGTTGGCTGAGTCTGGGCTTGTCGAAAGCTCTGGCGCTGGTGTTCGGCGCTCATACATGTTGGGGTCGAAAGTGTACCGTCGCAGTGGCAAAGTGGTGGAATACGTCAGACAGTCGGATATCGATAGGGTGCGTTACCCGGAGCTGATAACAAAGCTGATGAAAAAACAGGGCTCAGTGACCAAAAGCGATGTGATGGAACTGCTGCACCTTGACGCGAATCAGGCATACTATCAACTGCGGAAGCTGGTTAGAGAGGGGCGGGCTCAAAAAATCGGAGGCGGCCGCAGTGCGCGGTACGAGGCAACGCGGTAATGCCGGCTCGGGTACTTTGGAGTGCTTTTTCCTGAATTCAGAGCAAACGGTATGTGTTCCTCGTCTTTATGGGGACATGCGGGCGACTCTGAAGTCTGTCGCTCAAGTGTTTGAGTGGTGCCGCTTATCTTGCCGTCCGTCTTACCGCAAAGTTGGGTCGACAAGGATGATGATGAAGGAGATCGGGCAATCACTGAAATTCCATCGTCGTCGGCAATAAAAAAGGGTTTTGAGCATGGCTCAAAACCCTGATGGCGGAGGATACGAGATTCGAACTCGTGAGGCTGTTACACCAACACGCTTTCCAAGCGTGCGCCATAGACCACTAGGCGAATCCTCCATGGTGTTCTCGATGCAGACGCATCTCAAGCACAAGATGTAACCATAACACAGCATGGGGACAGTGCCAAATGCGAGTCAGGCACGGCGAGTCTAAACCTGATGGCCGCGGCGCATCCTGCCACGCGTATGTGTCCGGCCACGAATCGGCGTCCAACCACATTGCGGGGGTGGTGTATGTCAAGATGGAACCATGAGCCAGTCTTTTGAGCCGTTCTACGACGTCAACCGCACCTATGAGGACAATTATGCGCAGGGCCCGTTCGGTGCTTTCGCGCAGGCGTTGGCGGATCCGGCGCGGGTGGGCAATCAGTCTGCAGCGTCGTCGTGCGAATCGTTCCTCGGTTTCCCGGTGAACCTGCCGTTCGGCGTCCCCGCCGGACCGTTGCTCAACGAACGGTTCACCACCGCCGCATTCCGCATGGGTTTCGACCTGGCCGTCTACAAAACCGTACGGTCGCGGGCTTGGGGCTGCAACGCGTTCCCGAACGTACTCGCCGTGCATCCCCGGTCCGCCGACGGCCTCCTGACTCCGGGCAGCCCCGAACTTGACGAGGGCGTGCTCGCCGACACGCGTTACGAGACGCCGATCTCCATCTCCAATTCCTTCGGCGTGCCCTCGCGCGACCCCGACATCTGGCAGCCGGACATGCGCCGAGCCATCGCGGCGGCGGGCCATGGGCAGCTGCTGGTGCCCAGCTTCCAGGGTTCGCGCGTCGAAGGCATGACCACCGACGATTACATCGCCGATCACGTGACCACCGCGCGGCTCGTCTGTGAGACGGGCGCGGGACTGATGGCCATGAACACCAGCTGCCCCAACGAAGGACACAACCGGCTGCTGTGCCACGATCCGCATCTGGTCGGTCGCATCACCGAAGCGGTCAAGAACGAGATCGCCGATCGTCCTCTCATCATCAAACTGGCGTACATCCCGCCGGTGGCAACGGAACCGTGGCCGCAGGACTCCGGGGCGGGTCGCTACACCTATGCGCGCGTGACCGACGACTCGGCGTTGGAGCTGATGGTGCGGCAGACCGTGGCCCGCGGCACCGTGCAGGCCATCGCCGCCATCAATACGATCTCCGCCAGACTCGTCGATGCGAACGGCAATCAGGCGTTGCCCGGCGCAGGCCGGGAACGCAGCGGCGTGTGCGGACATGCGATCCGTTACGCCGGACTCGATATGGTCGCGCGCCTGGCTGCGATCCGTGAACGACTCGGGTTGGATTTCGCGATTATCGGCGTGGGCGGCGTGGTGGAACCGTCGGATTACGACGATTACCGTGCGGCCGGCGCCGACGCCGTGATGAGCGCCACCGGTGCCATGTGGGACGCGCGGCTGGCCCGGCGCATCAAGTCCCGCTGAGTCGTCTCGTCGTCCTATTGCCCCGTCCTCTCCCTAGTGCGGGGCCGTGGCCGGGCTGACTTTATGGTTGCGTCTTTTCCGATGAGAGATGGCGGCGCGCGCCCTGCCTCCATCCGTCGCGCGGTCTTCTTCCGCGCGGTGGGGAGGGGCGGGATTCCCCCAAAAGGGGACAGTGCGGCGAAGCGCGTTACCGCTTCTGGCGCATTTCACCGCGTCGCCACAAGCGTTGTGGTACACTGGAATACAGTGTGTGTTCGTGAAAAGAGGTTGACTGTGGCCGAGAACAAGGAAGACGTCCTGCACGTCGAGGGCGGCAAGCCGTTGAACGGCACCATCAAGGTGCGTGGCGCGAAGAACTTCGTCAGTAAGGCCATGGTGGCCGCTCTGCTCGCGCCGGGCACCTCGGTGCTCAAGAACGTGCCGGAAATCCGCGACGTGCACGTCGTGTCCGACCTGCTGCGCCTGCACGGCGTGGACGTGGACGTCAACGGCGACAAGGGCGTCGTGACCATCAACGCCTCCCATGTGGAGATGCCGTCCGTGGCCGATGTCGACACCCTCGCCGGCTCCTCCCGCATCCCGATCCTCTTCTCCGGACCGCTGCTGCATCGCCTCGGCGAGGCCTTCATCCCGGCACTCGGTGGCTGCAACATCGGCGGCCGACCCATCGACTTCCATCTGGAAACCCTGCGCAAGCTCGGTGCCGATGTGGACAAGGACCACGCCGACGGCATCCACATCACCGCGCCGAACGGCCTGAGGGGAGCGAAGATTCATCTGCCGTACCCGTCGGTCGGCGCCACCGAGCAGACCTTGTTGGCCGCCGTGCTGGCCGAGGGCAAGACCGAACTGTCCGGCGCCGCCACCGAGCCTGAGATCATGGACCTCGTGGCCGTGCTGCAGAAGATGGGTGCCATCATCTCCGTGGACGTGGACCGCACCTTCCGCATCGAAGGCGTCAAGGAGCTCAAGGGGTATACGCACACCTCGCTGACTGACCGCATCGAGGCCGCCAGCTGGGCGTCCGCCGCGCTCGCGACCCACGGTGACATCTTCGTCAAGGGTGCCACCCAGCCGGAGATGATGACCTTCCTCAACGTGTTCCGCAAGATCGGCGGCGAATTCGACATCACCGACAAGGGCATCCGCTTCTGGCATCCGGGCGGCGACCTGAACCCGGTGGCCATCGAAACCGACGTGCATCCCGGTTTCATGACCGACTGGCAGCAGCCCCTGGTCGTGGCACTCACCCAGGCCAAGGGCCTGTCGATCGTGCACGAAACCGTGTACGAGAACCGCTTCGGCTTCACCAAGCCGCTTGTGCAGATGGGCGCGACCGTGCAGCTGTACCGCGAATGCCTCGGTTCGCTGCCGTGCCGCTTCCAGCAGCGCAACTACAAGCATTCGGCCGTTATCTTCGGGCCCACACCGCTGACCGGTCGCGACATCGACGTGCCGGATCTGCGCGGCGGGTTCAGCCACCTGATTGCGGCGCTCGCGGCCTCCGGTCCGTCGAATGTACACGGCATCTCGCTGATCGACCGTGGCTACGCCGATTTCCGCGGCAAGCTCGCCGCCCTCGGCGCCGACGTGGACTGATCGTCGGACGGTGAAACCGGGCGGATGTCTGCGGGCGCGCCCGTTTCCTCCAAACTGTGTGAAACGCCGTCACTGCGTACTTGCCGATTAGCAAGTACGCAGTGACGGCGGAATCATATGTCTCGACATGCCATGTATCCGAAAGTAAGAACGCATGCCATGCGCCGTGACCCCGGATAGGTGATCACACCACGAGCTGGTCGAGCTGATTAACGGTCATCAGCCGTCCGAATTTGGTATTGAACGATTCTTGGCCGCCATACACCACTGCGCAGTCGGTTGAGTTTAAACCGAGCTGCGACGACAAATCACTAATCGGGCCAAAAGCGTGGGAATCGTAGCTGCTGGCGGCTTTGATCTCAATGGCATGGCGCAGAGAGCCGCCTTTTTCGATGAGCAGATCGATTTCCTTGCGATTGGTATCTCTCCAGAAATACAGGTGCGGTCGCTTGCCTTGCGCTTGGTACTGCTTGACGAGTTCGCTGATCACGGCATTCTCAAATAAAGGGCCTCGGAATTTGCTGAACAGCAGTTCTTCTGGGGAGTCGATGCCGAGCAGGTGGGCGGCCAAGCCGGTGTCGTGAAAATAAAGCTTCGGGGTCTTGACGAGACGTTTGCCCATATTGCGGTGGTAGGGGTACAACCGGAAGGTAATGAAGCTCGATTCGAGTAGCGACAGCCATCCCGTGGCCGTCTTGGCGTCCACCCCGCTGCCTTGCGCCAGTGCGGCGTAATTGACCAGTTCGCCGGTGTGCAGTGCGCATTGAGTGAGGAACGTGCGGAATTCCGTCAGTTTTTGGACTCCGAGCTCGCGGCGTACATCGCGTTCCACATAGGTGCTGATGTAGTTCGGGAAATAGTCCTCGGGGGCGATGTCGATGTCATATAGGCGCGGGTATCCGCCGCGCCACGTCCACTCGTCGGTAGTCGACGGCATCATGTCGGCGGCGGTAAGTTCCATATGGGACAGTGGCGGCAGATGCATGATGGCCACGCGTCCGGCCAGCGATTGCGTGATATTGTTCATCAGCAGGAAGTTCTGGGAGCCGCTCAGGATGAACTGTCCAGGTGTCTGACGGCGTTCGTCGACCATAACCTGCAATTCGGAGAACAAGTCGGGGACTCGCTGCGCTTCATCGAAGATGACTTTGTTGTCATACAGGGACAGGAAGCTTCTGATGTCTGTTCGAGCCAGATTTGCAACGTTGGCTTGCTCAAGATTGACATAACGATAATCGGGGAACTGCTCCCTGAGCAACGTGGTCTTGCCTGATTGTCGTGCCCCAGTGAGACTGAGAATGGGGAATTTCGTGAGTAAATCCACCATTTTGGGGGTGATCGCGCGTGGAATCATATCAACTCATTCCTGATTATCATAAGCTTGATTCCTGATCATCATAGCATTCATTCCTGATTATCATAAGCTTGATTCCCGATTGTCATACGCTTGGTGTCATGTGTTCATCGCGCCGGCCGTCAAAGTGGGCGAACAGCGGGGCGGAGACGGTGGATAGCGCAAGGATTGCCGCGGCCGTGCAGGGGTCTGCGGGCGCTGGGACTAGCGGTTGCGATCGTCGGCGGTGTCGCGCGGTTCGGGGTAGAAGCTCGGGGCGTTGATGGCCTGGAATCCGCGAACGGTCAGATCGATCAACTCCTCGTTGAACACCGGCAGGCCGATGGCGGCCAGCATGGTCGCCACGCATCTCGTTCGGGGCTCGGTGTCGGCGGCGGTGGGGGCGCAGGCGACCCAGTAGTTGAGTAGCAGTGAGAGCAGGATGGCAGCCTCGCGCGGGTATTCGGTGGTGATGGAGCCGTCCTCCACGCCGTCCATGATCAGGGTGTGGAATCCGTTGGCCACCGTGGTCTGCCAGCTTTGCAGGTTGTGGGCCAGCGTGGTGGGGTCCTCAAGGAACTGGGCGGCGTCGCGTTGGATGTTCAGATGCGTCTCGTTGGTGATTGACCGGCGTATGAGCTCGCGCAGCTTCTCCAGTCCGGTCAGGTCGGTGCGTTGGCGTAGTTCGTTGAGTAGGTCGTGGCTGGTTGCAGAGTCGCGGTGCGTGAGTTCTTCAAGGATGGCTTCCTTGCCGGGGAAGTGGTGGTAGATCGCTCCCTTGGAGAGGTTGCCAAGCTCATTGACGATGTCCTGCATCGAGGTGTGTTCGAATCCCTTTTCGGAGAACAGCTTCTGCGCGGCATCGAGGATGCGCCGCCGTGTGACCTCCGGGTGTGCGTTGCGTGCCATGGGCTCTCCTTCCGTACCCGTCCGCATGTGCCAATCTACTGATCGAGCTTGTGATCCCAGTATACATACCGTCGGTCGGTATGTAAAATTCGAATGTCCGAATCGGGAGATTCTGTCGAGTGAGCGTTCACATACGACGCCGTTACAAACGAATCCCCCGATTCGGACAAACGGTGCGTGCCGTAATCGAAGTTCGGGGGAGTGCGGCACAATGGAACCATGGCATCGAAAGGAAAACCCTCCCCGCGTTCAGCCGTCAAGCCGCTCAGTGATGAGCAGGTCGCACGCCTCGACGCAAAACATCACCTCGTGGACCCGACCCGCTACTATCCGACCGGCCCGCGCACGCCCAACACCGTCGAAATCAACGCGCAGAACCCCAAGGCCACCGAGCGTTTGCTCGAAGGTGTCTCCAAGGTGCTGCGCAACCGCAGCAAGGTGCGCGCCTGGGGTCTGGAGCGCGTCCCCGAAGCCGGCACGTTCATCACCGCCGCCTCGCATGTGACCATGTATGACGTGTTCGTGCCGATGATGAGCCTGTTCCACATGGGCCGTCGCCCCCGCTATATGGCCAAGGCCGAAATGGCCAAGTGGCCCCTGATCGGCAAATGGTTCCAGCTCGTCGGCATGCAGCCGGTGCCGCGCCGCAGCGGCCAGGCCAAGGCCATCGAGGAGGAGTCGATCAAGATCATCACCTCCGGCCGGCCGCTGACCATCTGGCCGGAAGGCACCGTGACCCGCGACCCGAAGAAATGGGTCATGAGCCTCAAGCCCGGCATCGGCTACATCGCGCTCGAGTCCTCCCGTCGCCTGGGCCGTCAGGTGCCGATCTTCTGCGCCGTCACCTGGGGTGCCGCCAGCATCAACCAATGGTGGCCGTGGCCGCGCAAGAACGTGGTCATGTGCTACGACGAGCAGCTCGATTACGCCGACCTGCTCGCCGACATGGACTCCTGGGGCGAGGAGCCGCCCGCCGACAAGGTGTCGGAGCTGACGATGCGCGTCTTCCGCCGCATGAACGAGGTCATGGAAGAGATCCGCGGCGAACGTATGCCCGCCGAAGGATACTGGGATTACCGCAACATGCGCCGCCAGGCGTGGTGAGCCGGATGCGCGACGTGCGCGGGCGCCGGCTCGTTCGCGCACGTGTCGGTAGCGGCGCACATGCGGACAACCTGGTGCAGCGCCCGTTCGTCGGGCGGCGGGAGTCCCGTGCATACCTGCAGGTAGGATGACCGCAGACCTTGAGACATAGTGGACTGATCGGCAAAGGAGCGGAACGATGAAGATCACGGTACTGGGCGCAGGCGCGTGGGGCACGGCATTCGGTCAGGTGCTGGCCGATGCGGGCAACGACGTGACGATGTGGGCCATCGAACCCGAAATCGTCGAAGGCATCCGCGACCGTCACCATAACGCCGTCCGTCTGCCCAGCGTCGAACGTCTCCCCGAGAACATGACCGCCACCGGCGATCGCGCCGAGGCCGTCAGGGGAGCGGAGATCATCATCGTCTCCATTGCCGCGCAGGCCGCCCGCGTCGCGCTCGAACCGTTCCGCGACCTGATCCCCGGCGACGCCATCGTCGTCTCCCTGATGAAGGGCATCGAACGCACCACCGGCAAACGGATGGACGAGGTCGTCACCGAGACCCTCGGCCTGCCGGAGGACCGGTTCGCCGCCATCTCCGGACCGAATCTGAGCAAGGAGATCGCCGCGCGCGAACCGGCCGCCACCGTCGTCGCCTGCACGAACATCGACAATGCGCGCCGTGTGGCTCACGCCTGCACCACGCATTATTTCAAGGCGTTCGTCACCACCGACGTCATCGGATTGGAGATGTGCGGATCGCTGAAGAACGTGATCGCGCTTGCCGTCGGCATGGCGCGTGGCGCAGGCTATGGCGAGAACACCGCCGCGATGATCGAGACGCGCGGCCTGTCCGAGATGACCGCGCTGGGCAAGGCGGCCGGCGCCGACCCCAAGACGTTCTGCGGGCTCGCGGGCGTGGGCGATCTGAACGCCACCTGCGGGTCGCCGTTGAGCCGCAACTACACGTTCGGCGCGAACCTGGGCAAGGGGCTGAGCGTGGAGGAGGCGACGCGCGTGAGTAACGGCGTGGCCGAAGGCGTGCCGACCACCGACGCCGTGGTGGCGTTGGGTCGGAAGCTCGGCGTACCGACGCCGCTGGCCACCGCGATGAGCCATGTGCTGGATCGCGGCATCAGCTGCAGCGAGATGCTGGCCGAGCTGTTCGGTCCCGATATCACCGAGGAGTGAACGAACGGAGCCATCTCGCTGGGTTGGCGCTTGTGATCAGACGGGAGTAGCGAGACCCTTTCGTCGCAGGTTTGTGAATCTACTGCGTCAAATGGTCCATACATACATGCGGAAGCGCCGACGTAGAGCACGGCTGCGGGTAGGCTGGTACCCGGTTATCTGATCGAATCGGTCGACTGATCGGTTGAATGAAACACGAGACAAAGGACATGGGCAGCATGGCTAAGAAGCGCATCGTGGTGTTGTACGGCGGCAAGGCGGATGAGCATCCGATCTCCTGCATCTCGACCGCCGGTGTCTTGAAGGCGATGGACACCGAGCGTTTCGAGCCGATTCCGGTCGGCATCACCAAGTCCGGCCAGTGGATCGTCAACGGCGAGGACCCGCGCGGCTGGGATCTGAGCGGCGACGCCCTGCCCGAGGTCAAGGTCACCCCGGAGTCCCGTCCGGTGCTGCTGGACGTGAGCCGTGGCTGCGACGGGTTCCTGGTCGGCGGCGACACCGTCGAATCTCTCGGCCATATCGATGCGGTGCTGCCGGTGCTGCACGGCCCGTATGGCGAGGACGGCACCATTCAGGGTCTGCTGGAGATGATGAACGTGCCGTACGTCGGCTGCGGCGTGCTTGCTTCGGCCGCGTGCATGGACAAGCATTACACCAAGGTGCTGCTGAACGCCGCCGGTATCGCCACGGCGCCGGGCATCACGCTGGATGCGCGCTCCTTTGACGCCTCGGACGGGTTCGCCTCCGACGCCGCGGCCATCATGGCCGAGGTCGAGGCCGCCGGCCTGCGCTACCCGCTGTTCGTCAAGCCGTCGCGTGCCGGCTCCAGCTTCGGCGTGACCAAGGTGGAGCGCGAGGGCGATGCGGCCGAACTGGCCGCCGCCGTGTTCGAGGCCTCCCACCATGACTGGCGCGTGCTGATCGAGCAGGGCATCGACGCGCGCGAGATTGAGTGCGCGGTGTTGTGCGCCAAGCCGGGCGACGAACCGAAGGCCAGCTGGCCGGGCGAGATCGTGCTCGACCGCCGCGAGGACGGCGGCGACCAGTTCTACGACTTCGACAGCAAGTACATGGACTCCTCCGCCTCGCATGTGGAGGTGCCCGCGAACCTGCCGGAGGAGACGCTGCAGCGCGTGCGCGAGACCGCGATCAAAGCGTTCAAGGCCGTGGACGGCATGGGCCTGAGCCGCGTGGATTCGTTCGTGACCGCCGACGGCGCCATCATGATTAACGAGATCAACACGATGCCCGGCTTCACCCCGATCTCCATGTACCCCAAGGCATGGGAGGCCACCGGCCTCAGCTACACCGATCTGATCACCACCCTGATCGAGGGCGTGCTCTGAGCTCAGTAGGGGATTATTGCCTTCAGTTGGAAACTTTTCGGGTTTCCAACTGAAGGCAAAGCCATATTTGGCGGTATTCGACGGCGATGATGGCGGATAGGTTTCCAACTGAAGATGACAATCCCCAACTGAATGTGTTGCCCGCAGCCTGACATGAGGTGAGTTCCCACCACCTTTTCTGCAAGGCTGTTGTTCAACCGTTGACTTATGCGCTTAATTGGGGTAGTTTCCGCCATCTTTTCAACAGTTGACCTATGGAGCCGGCATGTTACCGAAAGTTCAGCGGATGGTCGCCATAATCCGTTGGGGGTTCATGAGGAGGTCAATCTGGCGTTAACTTGGCCGCCTACGCTCCTGAATCGTGAACGGCCGGCAAGCCACTCATCGTTGCCGGGCCGAATGTCACCGAGGAAAGGAACGTAGATGAATTCCCTGCGTAAGATCGCGGCCGGCGCACTCGCCGCCGCCATGCTGATGTCCGTGGCCGCCTGCGGTTCCGCCAACGCGGCCGTCGGCGACAATGCCGGCCAGGCTTCCGACGCCAACGAGGAGTGGGCCGCCGCCACCTCCGTGGCCGACTTCGGCAGCTTCGAGGACCTCGAGGCCGCCGCCAAGGAGGAGGGCGCGCTGAACGTCATCGCTCTGCCGCACGACTGGTCCAACTGGGGCGAGGTCATCGAGACCTTCAAGGAGAAGTATCCGGAGATCGAAGTCACCGAGCTCAACCCGAATGCCTCCTCCAAGGAGGAGATCGATGCCGCCAAGACCAACGCCGGCACCGACGCCGCCCCGGATGTGTTCGACACCGGTCTGGCCGTGGCCTCCACCAACACCGATTACTTCGCACCCTACAAGGTGCAGGCCTGGGACAAGATTCCGGATGAGCTCAAGGATCCGGACGGCCTGTACTACGGCGACTATACCGGCATTATGTCCGTTGGCTGGAACAAGGACAAGTACGGTGAGATCGAATCGATTGACGACCTGCTCGACCCGAAGTTCGCTGGCACTGTGGCTCTGAACGGCAAGCCTGCCGAGGCTGGTGCCGCGTTCAACGGATTCGTGATGGTCAACGCGCTCAAGGGCGGCGACCTGAACAACCTGCAGCCCGGCCTGGACTTCTTCAAGGAGCTCAAGGACGCCGGCAACCTGACCCAGGTGGACGTGACCAACGGCACCATCGACTCCGGCCAGACCGGTGTGGTCTTCGACTGGACCTACAACCAGGCCTCCTATGAGGCCAGCCTGGAGAGCAAGGGCGTGGACTGGGAATACATCACCTTCCCCGAGGCTCAAGTGGTCAGCTACTACAACCAGTCCATCAATAAGGACGCCCCGCACCCGGCGGCCGCCCGCCTGTGGATGGAGTACCTGTACAGCCCGGAGGCCCAGAACCTGTGGCTCAAGGGCGGCTCCAACCCGATCCTGCTGCAGTCGATGATCGACGAGGGCACCGTGGACCAGGACATTCTGGCCGACGCGGACGTACTCGAGGGCGACTCGCTGAGCTACACCAATGAGGACTCCACCCGCATCACCGAGTGGCTGCAGGAAAACTGGGACGCGACGATCGGCAACTGACCCCATGACCATCGCACTCGCACAGGGACGGCCCGCCCGTAAGACGGCGGGCCCGTCCGCTACCTCCTTCGTCGCCGCGCATCGCAAGGAACTCGGCACCGTGGGCGTTACGGTTCCGTTCTTCGCATACACGGCCTGCTTCCTGCTCGTGCCCACGATCATCGTGGTCGTCGGCGCGTTCACCGGTGCCGACGGCGGCTTCACGCTCGCCAATTTCGCCCGACTCGCCGAGCCGAACACCATCGCCAGCTTCGGCACGTCGATTACGGTGTCGATCATCTCCGCGGTGATCGGTTCGGTCGTCGGCGCGCTCGCCTCCTACGCGCTGGTCATCGGCGCCAAGCCGGACGGCCTGCTGCGCCGCATGGTCTCCGCCATCTCGTCGGTGCTCGCCCAGTTCGGCGGTGTCATGCTCGCGTTCGCGTTCATCGCCACCATCGGCATCAACGGCGTGGGCACGATGCTGCTGCAGCAGCTGTTCGGCGTGACCGTGGACCCGAACTGGCTGTCCTCGCTGCCGGGCCTGATCGTGATCTACAGCTATTTCCAGATCCCGTTGATGATCATCGTCTTCCTGCCTGCAGTCGATTCGATCCGCACGGAGTGGCGCGAGGCCACCGAAAGCCTGGGTGGTAGCACCGTCCAGTATTGGACGCGCGTGGCCTGCCCGATTCTGGCGCCGCGCTTCATCTCCGCGTTCCTGCTGCTGTTCGCCAACGCGTTCTCCGCGTATGCCACCGCCGCGGCCCTGTTCTCCCAGCGGGCGATTCTCGTGCCGCTGATGATCCAGGGTGCGATGCGCAACGAGATGGATCCGAACCAGCAGGGTTTTGCACAGGTGCTCGCGTTCGCGATGGTCGTGGTCGTCGCGATCGTGATGCTGCTGAGCCACATCATCGAAAAGAGGGCCGGACGATGGCAGTGAATCCCGAAACCGCGCACAGGACAGCGGACGCCGCGAACCCGCCGCAGCTGCGCGCCATCCGCCTGCGCCGGCAACGCGTCTTCAAGGCGATCGTGCTGACGCTCACGTTGCTGTTCCTGTTCATCCCGCTGGCGTCGATGCTGCTGTTCACGGTACGGCATCCGTTGTCCGGACAGTGGAGTCTGGCCCCGTGGCAGGCGATTTTCACCGGCAACGGCGAGTCGCTGGACGCGGATCTGACCGTGCTGTGGGAAGGACTTGGCTCTTCGCTGCTGCTGTGCGTGGTCACGGTGGCGATCATGCTGGTGCTTATGGTGCCGACGATGGTGATCGTGCACATCCGTTCCCGCCGGTTGGAGCGTGCGATCGAATGGGTGTCCACGCTGCCGCTGACGATTCCCGCAATCGTGCTGGTGGTGGGTCTGGGACCGATCTACCGATGGCTGTCCGCCGACGTGTTCAGCACCGACCCCGTGTGGTTGTGCTTCGCCTACGTGGTGCTGGTCATGCCGTTCGCGTTCCGATCGATTGCGGTGGGGCTGAACTCCATCGACGTCAAGACCCTGATGGAAGCCTCGCGTTCGCTGGGCGCCTCCTGGCCGCGCGTGTTCTTCCGCGTGATCATTCCGAACCTGTGGCAGTCGATTCTGTCCGCCTCGTTCATCGCCATCGCCGTGGTGCTCGGCGAGTACACGGTCGCCTCGCTGCTGGGCCGCATGAACCTTCAGGTTGCGCTCTACCAGCTCGGCCAGTCGAATTCGCAGGTCTCCACCGCCATGTCGCTGCTCGCGTTGATGTTCGGCGTGATTCTGCTGGTGGCGCTCGACCTGATCTCCACCGCCATGCGTACATCCAAGGAAGGTAAATAATCATGACTCTCGCCGATCAGAAGGCGGCTGTTGCCGAAGCATCGGAATCGTTCATCGACAACGAACTGGGCGCCACCGTGACCGAGGCCGCCCAGGCGGTTCTCGAGGGCTCCGCCGAACGCGGCGGCGGCATCCGCATGCAGCATGTGGACAAGATCTATCCGGGAGCCGCCAGCAAGGCGCTCGACGACTTCAATCTGGACATCAAGCCCGGCGAGATGGTGGTGCTGCTCGGTGGCTCCGGCTGTGGCAAATCCACCGCGTTGCGCGCGCTCGCCGGCCTTGAGGACATCCAGGCCGGACGCATCCTCGTTGGAGGTCAGGACGTCACCGCCACACCGGTGAACAAGCGCAACATGGCCATGGTGTTCCAAGCCTATTCGCTGTTCCCCCATATGACCGCGCTGCAGAACGTGGAATTCGGTCTGGAGGTGCGCGGCATGAAGAAGGCGGAACGCCGCCGGATTGCCATGGAGAAGCTGGAGCTGGTGGGCCTGACCGACCAGGCCGGCAAGTATACGCAGCAGATGTCCGGTGGTCAGCAGCAGCGCGTGGCGTTGGCCCGTGCGCTGGCCGTCTCGCCACGCGTGCTGCTGCTCGATGAGCCGCTGTCCGCGTTGGACGCCAAGGTGCGTGTGCAGCTGCGCGACGAGATTCGCCGTATCCAGCTGGAGACCGGCACCACCACCGTGTTCGTGACCCACGATCAGGAGGAGGCGCTCGCCGTGGCCGATCGCATCGGCGTCATGAACCACGGGCGCATCGAGCAGATCGCCGCTCCGCAGGACCTCTACCAGCGTCCCGCCACCGAATATGTGGCCACGTTCATCGGCTTGACCAATCGCCTGCCCGGCGGCTCCAACGGTTCCGAGGCTGTGGTGTTCGGCCAGCGCGTGCCGCTGCTGGAGGGTTCCAAGCAAGGTCCGCTGGTTGCTGTGCTGGTTCGCCCGGAGGCGCTGACGCTGACTCCGGCCGAGACGAACACCTCCAATGTGGGCGAGCACGCGCGCGTGGAGACCATCCACTTCCTGGGCGCGTTGGTCCGTGTGGACACGGTGATCAGCTCCGGGGAATGGCAACGGTGGAACGGCGGAGAACAGCTGCGCGTGACCGTGCAGCTGCCGGCCAGCGAACTGCCGGCCGGTCTGGCGGTCGGCTCCGATGTGGTGGTGGCGCCCAGGGCCGTGCCCGCGTTGGCGGTGTGAGGATTGTCGGGGCGGCCGGCTCGGATGGCTCGCCGCCCCGACAACTGTTGACTTGTGTGTGCAATATGGCCTGTTTCCGCCGACTTCTCAACAGGACCATCTTTCAACTGTTGATCTATGCGTTTAACGGCGCCGTTTTCCGCCGACTTCTCAACAGTTCCACTTTTCAACTGTTGAGTTATGCGCTTAGCGGGGCTGGTTCCCACAGGTTTTTCAACAGTTGACCTGGCTGGAACAGACGGTTAAGGGGTGTGGGTTAGACTGAGGCTGAACTGGACCGTTTTGGGGAAAGGAACGGCAATGGACTGGCTGACTCAGGCACGCTGGCGGTTCGGCCGCATCGGTGCCGGTGCATGCGTGATGCTGGCCGTGTGGGTGGCGCTGAACATGGCGCTGTCCATGATGCTGGTGCGGGCGATGGGGCAGAACGCCGTGAATGCGCCGATATGGCTGCAGTTCCTCATCTCCAGCGGTCCGCTGTACCTGATCGCCATGCCGATGGGCCTGATGCTGATGAAGGCGGCGCCCGAACTGCCGACTCGCAGGTTCCCGATGACTCCCGGCCGGTTCTTCACGCTGCTGCTCATGTGCCTGCCGATCATGTATGGCGGCAACATCATCGGCAACCTGCTGTCGATGACTCTCTCCGGAGGCACGGCCCAGAACGCGATCGCGGATCTGGCCATGGCCAATGACCCGTCGATGATCGTCTTCGGCGTCATCCTGGGACCGATCTTCGAGGAGTGGATGTTCCGCAAGCAGATCATCAGCCGCACCCGCCGGTATGGCGAGAAGCTGTCGATTCTGCTGTCCGCCCTGATGTTCGCGCTGTTCCACCTGAATCTGTTCCAGTTCTTCTACGCATTCGGGCTGGGACTGATGTTCGGCTACGTGTACATGCGCACGAGCCAACTGCGGTATTCGATTGCGATGCACATGATCATCAACTTCAACGGTTCGGTGCTGGCTCCGTGGGTGCTATCACAAGTGGACTTGGAGGCGCTCGCCACCACGGACACCACTGATGCGGCTGCGGCCCAGGCGTTGTTGACGCAGAACGGTGCCGGCATGATGCTGGTGTCCGGGTATGGATTGTTGCTGATCGCCCTGTCGATTGCGGGCGTGGTGCTGCTGATCACCAAGCGTCGCACGTTCGAGTTCTATACCACGCCCGAACAGCTGCCGAAGGGTCTGGGCGGGCAGACCGCATTCGGCAACCCGGGCATGGTGATTTATATCGCCATGTGCGCCGCGCTGATCGCCCTGTCGATGTACGGCCTATTCTGACCGGCTGCTAGCGCATCGTCGCGGCGATTGCGCCGGCGCCGGCATGTTGTTCGATGAAGTCGGCGCCGGCCAGCGCCCGCGCCGCGGCGTCGGCCGCAGTGGAGGGGAACACGTCGAACCGCGCGTACACCTGCACCTCCGCGGTGATGCCGTACGGCGTGAACCCGGTGAACTTGACGAGCGTCGGCACATTCTCCAGCCGCATGCCCTCGGTCGCCTTGTTGACCACGTCCAGCGCGCGCCGCTCGACCTCCTTCAGGTCGCTGCCCGCGGCCACCGTGAACGGCACCGGCACGTACCCCTCCGATGCCTGCGTGAGTTTCTCCAGCGATGACGTGTTGAGCACCGAGTTGGGTATGACCATCTGATTGCCGCCGCGTTCGAGGATGACGGTCTGCCGCCAGGTGATGTCCTTGACCACGCCGGTGGTGCCCTGGATTCGCACCAAGTCGCCGGGCTGGATCACCTTGCCGAGCATGAGCCCGAACCCGCTGATGATGTTCGCGATCGTATCCTGCATGCCGAGGGAGATCGCGACGCCGCCGACGCCGAGCGCCGCCAGGATGGTGGTGGGGTTGACACCGAACACCGGCTGCAGCACGATGGTGATCGCCGCTGCCCAGATGATCACGCGCAGGATGTTGGCGAAGATCGACGCGTTCGGTATGCTGGCCCGGCCCAGTACCTCGTTGGTCACGCGGACCACGACCTTGGTGGCTATCATGGCGATCGCCATCACGATAACCAGCAGGATGACCTTGCCCGCATGCTGCTGCAGCCAGTCCGTGATCACATCCATCGCACGCCCCATTCCTGTTATGCGTTCGGCGTCTACCGCCGCTAGCCGGCTCGTCTGGTTCCATCCTACCGACCGCGGCTGGAAGGATACGGCATGTGCGGGTTGCCGGCGGAAGTGTCGGTCCTGCTTCGATGCGGAGATATTGGGATCCATCCGGAGGCATTGCGTTCATGGGCATGCATCAATGAACGCTGTGAGAAAAAAATAAGATGTCGATATTTGCGGGGATAAAGGTGCATCCGAACGGGTTCGGTTGCACCTTAACGTTTGGCGTATTGCTTGGAGGGTGCTGCGGGAACCCATCGCGCGCTGTGCGGCAGATTCCCGCAGCGCACCCCGCTTACTCCGCGTCTGCCGCCTTCTTGCGTCCGCGCTTCTTCATTGTGCCGGCCTTGGCGTCGGCCACGGCGAAGATGATGGCCTTGTCATCGGGCTGGCCAATGCCGGGGATGGAGCGGTAGTCGATCTCGTCCTCGGAGGGGTTGTGCAGCTCGAAGAACGCGGTCACGGCCGCCACCACGGCCGGTGCCTTGACGCTGATGGACGTGGTCTGCTTGTCCGCGGGCTTGCTGAATTTCACCGCGTTCTCATCCTTGTCGGCGCATGCCTGGATGGCGATCTGCTTGGCCGATTCGTTGACGAGCACGTGCACGTACGCCGGATAACCCAGTTCCGCGGCCGTGGCCTTGTTGAACCGCACCACGGAATCCGTGACCGTCATCACGGATTTGCTGACCGGTGCCGAGAGGGACACTTCTTGAAATCCCTGCAAAGAAGCCATGGTTTTACCTCCAGAATTGAATGGGGTACTTCGGTTTATTCTTCCTCATTTTACTGCAAATAGGTTGATAAAATCGTAAGGCTATATTGGTTTATTAAATGAACACTGAGTTAGAATAATTCTTGTCGTGCAGTGTTGGTCGGAGATGTTCCTTATATGTTGTAAGCATCTTCTGTGGGGCTTTGCTGTTATGCGAAAGCCCGTGTTTTGTTAATGATTTGTATGAATTAATTCATCTCTAATGGATCATCAAATTACATACGTTAAAATATGCCGAGACTGATTGATGTCCTGCATAAGTTGGACAGGGTAACACTCAAGGAGTGAGAATGCCGAGCAAGGGAATGGTGCGTGCGGGGGCCGTGGTCGCGTCGTTGGCTGTGTGCGCGGTGATGGTTGGGCCGGCGCAGGCGTTGACGGATAGTGCGGTGGATACGTTCGGCCGCAACGCGTCGTTCGGCACGATCTTCGTGGATCAGCTCGCGGCTGACACCGATGCGATGCCGAACAATCCGACAGTGGAACTGCCGGATGAGGTGAGTGAGGATCTGCCCAATGACGCATTGGTGGTGTCACCGGATTTGGTGGTTAGCGACAAGGGTGAGGTCAAGAGCCTGGAAACCGGCGAAACGGTGACGGCGGAGGAACTGGTCGGCACGCCCGACACCCAGCCTGATCCGCTGGCCAAAACCAACGGTGAATCCTTCATCCCCGTGGAGGTGGGTGAAGTCAAAGAGGCCGTCAGAGATGCGGGACAATCGTCCGGCGAAGTCGAGAAAACCGGCGGTGAGGCGGCAACCGTGCGTCCGGCCGCTTTGGGAGGTAACGAGTATGGTGCCTATTGGGGCACGTTCAACAACACCCCGGCCTTCTTCGAAGCTGACGGCACATTGTTTGCCCAGCAGGCCAAAGGCGTGATCGACGTTTCCGAGTGGCAGGGAGAGATCGACTGGGAGGCCGCCAAGAACGCTGGCGTGGAAGGCGCGATTATCCGCATCAGCTACGGTTGGAACAACGGTTTTGACAAGTATGCGTTGCGCAATATCAGTGAATGCAAACGATTGGGCATTCCGTTCGGCATCTACTCGTACTCGTATTCATATGACAAGGCCACGGCTACCGCCGAGGGCGCGGATATCGTAAACCTGCTGCGCCAGGCGGGCGTGAGCCCCGGCGACCTGGGCTATCCGGTGTTTTATGATCTGGAACGTTGGACTTGGACCGGCTACACTCCGCCGGCGGATCCGAAGGTGTATGATGAAATCGTCAACGCCTGGTACGGCCAGCTGCAGTCCGCCGGATACGATGACTTGTCGGTCTACTCGTACACGAGTTACCTGTACGGTCCGCTGAACTCGAACAACATCCATGGTAAGACCCGCTGGGTGGCCAGCTACGGCCAGCGCACCGGATTCTCATACACCTCCAACAACCGCGGCTGGCAGTACACGTCCGGTGGCACCGTGGCCGGCATCGCAGGACGGGTGGACCTGAACGCGTTCGGCAACGCCACCGCTGTCAACGGCGGTTCCTCAGGCAACGATGTTGTGGACAATGGAACAGATGATGACGCCGATGATATCGTGTGCAGCGAACAGTCAGTGTACCGTGTGTACAACAAGAACAGCGGTCTGCACCATTACACCAAGTCGCGTACAGAGGTGAATAATTTGGCGTCGCTTGGATGGCGTGATGAAGGCGTATCGTTTTGCGCAGTGGAAAACGGTACGTCGGCATACCGTCTATACAATCCTAACGATGGCAATCACATGTACACGCTCGATGGTAATGAGCGGCGAAGACTGGTTCGTAGCGGTTGGAAGGATGAGGGAGTTGGCTGGGATCTTCCGGTGAATGGCGATCGGGCTGTCTACCGCCTGTACAATTCGAACTCAGGCGAACACCTATTTACTGTCTCGTATAAGGAGTATCAACAGGTAGGTAAAGCTGGATGGGCCCAAGAGGGTGTCGCCTGGTATTCAGAATAAAAAAACCTAGGTCGAGGTATCGAGGCTTCAGTGGCGGCCGCTATCTGGATTGATGTCCACAACAGTTCGAACGACGTTCTTGGTTTGCATAGCGGCAGAGGACATGTCCACTGACCCGAGTCAACGAATCCTTAAGACACCACGTTTAGTGGCTCTTTCGGTCTTTGTATGTGTGATGGGGAGAGCCGTGGGGCATGATGGTTGGTTGTGAAGAAGATGACCGAAGATGTCCCGCGGCCCGCGACCGAGTCTGGCAGGTTCGACGGGAACGTGTTGCCGGGGTTGGATTCCCCGGATTTGAGGGGCATGGCCCAGCGTCATGTGCCGTGTGGCGGCCGGGGGCGTGTGGGAGATTCGCTGCGAGCCCATTGAGCCGGCGAGGTCCTGTCCGGGTTGCGGGGTTCCCGCGCCGGTGCGCAGCTCTCGTTGGCGTCGGTTCGTCCATGTGCCGTTGGGCAAGGCCGGGGTCCATCTGCTGGTCCGCTGCCGTCGCTACGGGTGCCGGATGCGCGGCGGCGCGTGGGAGGATGATCTGTCGCGTGTGGGCGCGGGCGGGCGGAGGCTGACTGAGTCGGCCGTGTGGTGGGCGCTCGCCTCGGTGGCGCTGGACGCGATGAGCGTCAGGAGCGTGGCCATGACGCTGGACTGCTCCTGGGATTGCGCGAACGACGCGGTCCTGTCCAAGGGAGTGGAGCGTCTGATAGGCGACGAACACCGCCTGGACGGGGTCGCCGTGATCGGCGTGGACGAGCACGTGTGGCGACACACGTCCCGGGGCTCCAGGTACGTGACCGTGGTCGTGGACCTGGCCCCGCGCTCCGAGGGTCGTCCCGCCCGTCTCCTGGACGTGGTCGAGGGCAGGGGCGGCACGGTGTTCGCCGGATGGCTCGCCTCCCGGTCCGAGGAGTTCAGAACGTGCGGGTCGTGGCGATGGACACGTTCGCTGGGTACAAGGAGGCGGTCAGGAAGGTGGTGCCGCACGCCGGGGAGGTCCTCGACCCGTTCCACGTCGTCAGGCTCGCCGGCGACAAGCCCGCCCAATGCCGCCGACGCCTCCAACAGGAGTCCACCGGCAGGCGCGGCACGCGGAACGACCCGCCCTACAGAGCCCGACGCGTCCTGCTGAAGGCCGCCGGCACCCTCACCGGCCGGCAACGCTCCCGTCTCGACCGGCTGTTCGGGAACGAAGGCAACGAGCCGTTGTGGGTCATGTGGGGCGCCTACCAGAGGATAATCGCCTGCTACGCCGAACCCGACCGGCGCAGGGTGTTTGTGGTCAGGTATAGGTGGTTGTTGTCGTCACTTGTTTTGGACGGTGATGGCGTCTGTTTTGGACGATGTCGGCGGCGGCTGGCATCGGCATGTAGAAAAGGGGCGCCGGTGCCGTTGGTTTCCTGATGGATTCCCGAGTGCCGGTCAACCATTCGTTCGGTTTCCCGGTGTGGGAGGGGACGGCGGACGCCGGTGCGTGTCTGACAACGTAATCAGGCAGCTGGAAGGGCAGGGGTTGAATCACACGCGGATGGCCGGGGAGCTTGGTGTTTCGCGTACGACCGTGATTCAGGTATGTGTCGAGAGATTATTCTCCCTCGCCGCGTGAGGGGCTGGTCGGGATCCGTTCCCTGGTGGCGGGCGGGTATGCGCGTGCGGTCGGGGTGGTTGGCCTCGGATTTGCGTATGCCGCGCAAGCAGCGGCATACCGCGTGTCGCGCGCTACGGGCGGCTGGCGGCGCGGGTTCGGGTTCCCCGGCGAGTACTCCTCGGTGCGGCGGTGGGTCAGGAAGTGGCGGGAGGCGCATCGCCGGGATTCCGACGGGTACGCGGAACTGGAGCGGGTTTCCCGGCACGGCGCAGGAGGGGTTATGGTCCGGCAAGGGCCGTGGTCGCGGGCGTGGAACGGACTGTGCGTTATCTGGCGGTCTCGTTCCCGTATTCGAATATGCGGTACGTGGCCGCGCTGCCCGGGGAGACCACGGAGTGCGTGTGCCATGGTCTGCTGCAGGTCTTCGGACACATGGGCATGGCGCCCAGGGCGCTGGTGTTCGACAACGCCACCGGCGTCGGCCACCGCAACGCGGACGGCACGGTCACGCAGACCCGCCTGTTCTCCCTGTTCAGCGCGCATCACGGGTGCCGGGACCAGGTTCTGCAACCCGTACGCGGGCCACAAGAAAGGCAGCGTCGAGAACGCGGTCGGGTTCGTGCGATGGCGACCTGATGGTGCCCGAACCCTCGGCCGAGGGGTGGGACGCGCTGACGCGGGCGTGGCTGGACGAGTGCGACGAGATCGCCCGCCGGGAGCACTACCGCCAGGCCGTGCCGATCAGGGATTTGTTCGAGACCGACCTGGATCACATGCTCCCGCTGCCGGGCACACCGTTCGACGCATGCGACTGGCGGAGCGCGAAGACGGACCGCACCGGCACGGTCCTGATCGATGGCAACCGGTACCTCGCCGGTCCGAGATGGCGTTCCATGCGCCTCCGGGCCGGTGTCAGGGCCCTGGACATCGAGATGCGAGGCCCCGACGGGGAATACATCGTGACGCTGGAACGCGTATGGGGCCACGAGCCACGCACCGTCATGGAACCGACGACGCTGCTGGCGATCATCGCGCGCAAGCCCCGGATGTGGGGCGAGAGCCCGATCCGGGGCGATTTCCCCGAAAACGTGCGCGACCTGCTCGACCGAATGGATGGACGGGCGCGCGCAGACCTGGTCGACGACATCAGGCATGTGTCCTCAACCAGCGGGTTCGCGGCCGCCGCCAAGGCCGTGTCCGCGATTACCGACACAGGACGACGCCTCGACCGCACCGGACCGCCAGACGAATCAGGCAGGACGGCGAGGACCCACGCCCAGCCCCGACCCGGGCAGGTACAACACCTACATGGAGGAAAGAAATCAGGCCCGCGCCGGGAACTCAAGACCATCGACAAGGCCGACCTACTCGTCATCGACGAACTCGGCGACCTGCCCATCGACATCGACGGCGCCAGGCTCCTGTCCCCGGATCATCGCCGACAGCCACGGTAAGGAGAGGCATCATCCTCCGCTCCGAACCCGGGTCCGGCCGGTGGGACGACCTGTTCGGCGACCGCGGTCATGACCGCATCATCCGATTCCACGGCGAACCCCACCGAAACACCCACTCATGCAAATAAACGCAACAAACAACAAGCAAAGGAAAACCGCCTGACACCATCCAACATGAACGCCGACAGCGTCCAAACAAGTGCCGACACCGTCCACACCGATTCGACGAAAGACAGCAGGGCGCGCGGCATGATGCACGAGCTCGTCGACAGCGTCAGCGCACGCCCCGCCAACGTGCCCAGGGAGCTCAAAGGCCTGGCCCGCACCCTCAAACGCCGACTGCCGGACATACTGGCCCATTTCGACCACGCATACTCCGGCAACGGACCCACCGAGGCCGTCAACGGCAGGCTCGAACACCTGCGCGGCATCGCCCTCGGGTTCACCAACCTCAACAATTACATCACCAGAAGCCTCCTGCACGCCGGAGGATTCAGACAAACCATACAGGAACGAATCTCACAACCATGAACCCGACACACACGAAAACCGGAAAAGCCCGTTTAGTTCCTATAAGCCCGAACATGTTTGCGGGGTCTGCTGATCGAATCAGCAGACCCCGCAAACACCGCGATGTCCCGAAAGCGCGGCAAAAAATGCCGTTGATAGGCGCATAAAATGTACTTCCACACAAATTCCACGCCTCGGGCAAGTATAGACCATGATTGGGCATGTGGTAAATCACGAAATGTCGAAAGCGAGCGGCGTGTCGCGTAAATAGTGGGTTTTCTGGCGTCCAAGAAGTTGTTGTAGGTGTGTCACGCATCGAATTTTGCGGTTGCGAACAAGAAGTAACTGGCGGTCGTTGCGGATTCAGAAGCTTCCGGATGGAGGATATGGCTACCGGTTGGTCATCCTTCCGGAACGAAGGTCGTCTACAGGACAAGGTCGGTGTGTCGTTATAGCAGGGGAGAAGGAGAAAGTGGACAATAAGTATGTACTGTCAGGAAACAGCGACATTCCGAGGATTTGCCGGACAGGACCGTGATAATGGCGGGGGGTGAGGCGTATTCGGAGGGCGAGCGGCCAGATTTGACAATCGTCTTGGGGAGGGAGTAAAAAGGGCCTTTCGCTGTTTGGTGTGGGTGGGTCTGTCAGGTGGTGACGGTGCTGAGGTC